>VAPL010210460.1_pt1 | contig 28596 bp, 18 predicted proteins | sample 3395061 | NCBI WGS metagenome assembly VAPL01 (sample SAMN08290444, study PRJNA428436) | hydrothermal vent metagenome | isolation source: Deep-sea hydrothermal vent chimney 2 | place: Pacific Ocean: Juan De Fuca Ridge | depth 2182 m m | reverse complement strand
TAACGGACAGCATTTTTTGGAAAAGTTTCTTCCTACGATCATTGAGCATTCCAATGGTCACGAGATTGTTATTGCTGATAACAACTCAACAGATGGGTCGATAGATTTTATAAAAAATCATTATCCGAAAATATCGCTTATTGCTTTTTCAGAAAATCATGGATTTTGCGGAGGATATAATCGGGCACTAAGGCAGTTGAAGGCAGATATTTTTGTAATTATCAATTCAGATATTGAGGTTACAAAAAACTGGATTGCACCGGTACTTCAACTTTTTGAAAAAGATGGTAAAATTGCTGCTATTCAACCAAAATTACTAGATTTCAATTTTAGAAATAAATTTGAATATGCCGGAGGTGCTGGAGGATTTATTGATAAGTTTGGGTATCCGTTTTGTAGAGGAAGAATATTCGATACTATCGAAACGGACATTGGTCAATACGATGAAAGCCGAGAGATTTTTTGGGCAAGTGGTGCATGCTTATTTATAAGGAAAGAATTGTTTGATGCATACGGAGGTTTCGATGAAGATTTTTTTGCCCATATGGAAGAGATTGATTTGTGTTGGAGAATGAAGCACGGTGGGTATAAAATATTTTATTGCGGAGAGTCAGTAGTTTATCATGTTGGAGGAGGAACCTTGGCATATACTAATCCTCAAAAGACCTACCTCAATTTCAGAAACAGCTTATTGTCGCTCTTTAAAAATCTACCTCTTTGGGAATTAATGTGGAAAATTCCTGTTAGACTGGTATTGGATTATATAGCATTTCTAAAATTTGTATTTTCTGGAAGAGTTATAGATGCTTATATGATTATAAAAGCCCATATCTATGTGGTTATTAATTTATCATCAACTATGGAAAAGAGAAATTTCAAGAATGAAGGCGAAGATATTTTATTTGGGGTTTACCCTAAATTGCTATTATACGATTACTATATAAAAAAGAATCGAAAATTTAGCGATATAGATTTTTGATAGAATTAGTACCATAAGGCATTCTTTCTTCTCCTTAAGTGCTTCCTGAAATTGATAATCCATGCCAGGCCCAGATAGATGATGACGGGTGAACCGAAAGTCAAAAAAGACACATATATAAAAAAAATCCTAATACTTGAAATGGGGATATTTATCTTCTCACCTATTTTAGCACACACTCCAAATGTTTGAGATTCGAAATATTTTTGTATTTTTTTCATTTATTACAGTATTTTTAAACTAATATCAATCATAAAATTATTCCTCTATAAAAATAACATCTTTTCTTTTGTAATGTTGGAATAATTAAAATAATGCAATATTTTTGGACAAAACTAACTTTAAATTTAAAATAGAAAATCAGATGAGAAAGTTTATTTACGCCTTATTCGCCATAGGACTAATGACCTTTTATGGTTGTGCCATGAATAAAATGATGAAAATGGCAAAAGATCAACAATTGACAGTAGATCCAGATCCGCTTGAAGTTCATGCCGATAAAGTGAATTTTGAAATATCAGCTGTATTGCCTGTGAAAATGCTCAAACCAAATTTGAGTTATTCAATCGAAGCATCATATGATTATGCTGACAATTCAGCTAAATTTGATGAAATTAAGTTTGTTGCAAATGAGTTCCCAAACAGAGATACACAACAACCAAGGGTATCGCAAAAATTTGAATTACCATATGATTCAGAAATGGACAAAGGTTCTTTGACAATTATTGGTTGGGCAACAAATGAAAAAAATGGAAAGAAAAAAGGTCCAACAGAAAAACTGGAAATCGCCAAAGGATTAATAACAACTTCTAAGTTAGTAAAATCTGTATATTATGGAGCTTATGTTAGCTATGATTATAAAGATGAAACTGTAGGTGGATGGACTCCTGACGAAGAATTAGAGCCAACACAAGTGAATTTTTATTTTTTACAAGGAAGTGCTGCTTTAAGAACTTCAGAAAAGAAAAGTGAAAGAGGTAAATTTTTTCAAGCATTCATTGCTGAGAAAAATGTAACTAGAACCGTTACCATTACTGGTACTCACTCTCCTGAAGGTTCTGAAAGAGTTAACAGCGATCTTTCTAAAAATAGAGCTGAAAAGATAGAAGAGTATTATGACCAAATGATGGATAGATACGATTACAAAGGGGCAGCAGAGTCCATAAAATTTGTTCTTAAGCCTGTTATTGAAGATTGGACAGCATTTAAAATTGCACTTGAGAAATATGATGGAATTGACCAATCTTCAAAGTCTGCCTTTTTAAATATAGTAAATGGATCAGGATCATTTGAAGATAAAGAAGACGCACTTCAAAAACTCCCTGACTACAAGAAAGTGCGAAAAGATATTTACCCAGACTTAAGAGCTGCTAAAACCGAAATTTTAACAGTTATAGAAAAAAGAAGTGACGCTGAGATTTCTATTCTTGCAAAACAAATAGCAGATGGTAAACTTCCAGCTGATACGCTTTCATATGGTGAGTTAGCTTATGCTGCACATCTTACACCTTCGTTAAAAGAAAAAGCCGCTATTTATGAAGCTACAATCAAAACATATGATAACTGGGCAGCTCACAATAATCTTGGAGCAGTTTATTTGAATATGGCAGCTGAGGATGGTAGTATTTCTCATGCTGAAAAATCTATAATTCATCTTGAAATTTCTCTGAATAAGAAAAATAATGCTTATGCAAAAGGAAATTTGGGTGGTGCAGAATTAATGCAAGGCAATATTGACGAAGCTTACACATCTGTTTCTGATGCTATATCAATGAATCCACCTTCAAAAGATGTTTATGGATTCAACGGAACAAAAGGTTCTATTGAAATTATTTTGGCTAAATATGCTGATGCTGTTAAGTCTCTATCAAGTGCTAATGATGATGAAGATAACCTGTTTAATAAAGGTTTGGCACAAGTACTTAATAAGGATTACAAGAATGCCTTAATATCTTTCGATGAAATACATGAAAAAGATGCTGATTATGCAATGGCTGACTATGGCACAGCTATAGCCAATGCAAGGTTAGGTAAAACGGATGCTGCATTGGGTGCAATTTCTGAAACAGTAAAAACAGACCCAAGTCTGAAATCAAAAATAGCATCTGATTTAGAATTTAATAGTATGATGAGTGACAGCAGATTCATAAGTGCTGTAAAATAATCCACAAGATTTTTTAGATTTGAAAACCCTCTCATATGAGAGGGTTTTTTTTTGAAAACAAAATGACAATCCTTTTTGTTATCTGCAATAATGCATATTTTTGCGATCTTAAAATTTAAATGTAATGGTAGAAAAACAGTTCAGAGAGGTCCTGAAAGACGCAATGTCTGAGGAAATGAGGCGTGATCCAAATGTATTTTTAATGGGTGAAGAAGTGGCTCAATACAATGGTGCTTACAAGGCTAGTCAGGGCATGTTAGATGAATTTGGAGCAGAGAGGGTTCTTGATACCCCCATTTCCGAACTAGGTTTTACAGGTCTCGGTATTGGTGCAGCAATGAATGGCTTGAGACCAATTATTGAATTCATGACTTTTAATTTTTCTTTAGTTGCAATTGATCAAATTATAAATGGAGCCGCCAAAATTAATTCAATGTCTGGCGGACAATATACTGCACCAATAGTTTTTAGAGGGCCTACAGGAAATGCAGGTCAATTAGGAGCGCAGCACTCACAAAATTTTGAGAATTGGTATGTCAACGTACCTGGACTAAAAGTAGTAATTCCATCTAATCCTTATGATGCAAAAGGTCTTTTAAAGGCTTCGATAAGAGATAATGATCCAGTAATATTTATGGAATCTGAGCTTATGTATGGAGATAAAGGCATGGTTCCGGAAGACGAATACTTGCTTCCTATTGGAGTAGCAGATGTTAAAAAGGAAGGTGGTGATATAACATTAGTTTCGTTTGGAAAGATGATGAAAGTTGTAGATCAGGCCGCAAATGAGTTGAGTAAAGATGGTATATCGGCAGAAGTGATAGATTTAAGAACTGTAAGGCCATTGGATTATGCAACTATTGTAAATTCAGTTAAAAAGACAAATAGAATAGTAATTGTAGAAGAATCTTGGCCTATGGCTTCAATTTCTACAGATATTTCATACCATATCCAGAAAAATGCTTTTGATTATTTAGATGCACCTGTTGCCAGGGTAAACTGTATGGATGTGCCATTGGCATATGCACCTACATTAATCGAGGTGTCATTGCCGAATGTCAAAAGAACAATCGAAGCTGCTAAGTCAGTTTTATACTTGTAGTTTAGATATATGCAATAAGAAATATTTTGTGGTGGATGTTGGTTATAAAGATGAATTTCAGAACCACATTATTAATGAAATTTTGTAGGGTCAGGAATCCGATGTAGGTAGGCTAAAGTAGAAAGTGCTTCCTTCTCCTATTTTACTTTCAACCCATATTTCTCCTCCATTAATTTCTATAAATTCTTTACATAGAATTAGTCCTAGGCCTGTTCCTTTTTCTTGGCTATTTCCGATTAATTTAGGATTAACATCAATCCTAAATAATTTTTTAATATCATTGGCTTTTATTCCTATTCCATTATCAGAAATGGAATAAGTCACAATATTTTTGGATTGCTTTGCACCTAAGCTAATAACTCCATTTTCTAAGGTGAATTTTATACTATTGCTGATCAAATTTCTAAGCACAGTTTTTACCATATTTTCATCTGCAAATGCAAATACTCCTTTTTTAATTTTTGATTTTAGTTTAATTTTTTTCTGAATTGCATTGTTTTCATTTAATTCAATCACATCATCAGTTACCTTTTTAATATCAAGAATTTCAGGATAAATTTTTATTGAACCGGTTTGAGACCTTGACCATTCCAATAAATTGCCAAGCAGTAGCCTCCCTGATTTTGCAGATGCATTTATAAATTTGACTAGTTTTAATATGTCATTATTTTTTCCAGCATTAATTTCTTTTTTTAGTATCTCACTTAGTCCCATCAATTGATTCAATGGGCTTTTCAAATCATGAGCGATAATTGAGAAAAACTTATCCTTTGTTGCGTTCAACTCTTTTAAATCTCTTCTTTGCTGTTGTAATTCAAGATGAGTTTTTACTCTTGCGAGTAGTTCGGTTTTATTAAAAGGCTTTGTAATATAGTCAACTCCTCCTGCTTCAAATGCTTTTGTAATACTATCAATGTCATTTTTTGCTGTTAGAAAAATGATTGGTATGTCTTTGGTCTCATGATCAGATTTTAGTTTTTTGCATACTTCAAAACCATCCATTTCCGGCATCATAATATCAAGAAGTATGAGATCAAATTTTTCTTTTTGAATGTGTTTAATAGCAGTCTTTCCGCGAATTGCATAGTTTATATCATATCCAGCTTGTTTTAGGAAATTGGCGACAAGCTGAATGTTTTTTGTTACATCATCAACAATGAGGACTTTTTGTCTGTTTGAGGTAGCTTTCACTATTTTTGTTTTAGGAGATTGTTTTTTAATTCAAAAATAATTGAGGGATAGGTTTTTAGCACATCATTCATAAGATCAATATCGAAATTTTTCGCGTGCATTACCAGTACATTACTAAATGATTGTAATATTTTTAGCTTATACTCCAAACCAATTGTTTTCATGTTTTGGGCAAATTCTTCAACTTCAGAAAAGGAAGAAGTCATCAACGACGATTCCCATGATTTATAATATTTCATTTCAAGTAAATCTATTACTGTTGTCAATACAGATTTTTCAATTGTTTCTGATTCAAAATGGCTTTCTTGAAATTGAATATCATCAGGACTTTTTAAATTGAAATATTTCCTTACAGTCTCAACTAATTCTGGTAAGTAAACTGGTTTTGTTAATACGGAATTAATTTCCCGCGAAAATGATTTTTTAATATTGTTAAATGAAGTAATTCCAATTATGGGTATTTTGTTTAAATATTTATTCTGTTTTATTATTTTCAAATCTTGTTTAACCCAATTTTCGTTAACCAATTCTATTATTATTAAATCAAGTTTGCTATTAAGTTGAGGTAAAATACTTTCAAGGTTATCCCCTTCGATTACTCTGCTTTCTGCATGATAAAATACTTCTTTAATTAAATCTCGATTTGATTTTTGTCTATCAATTAATGCAACAACTCTATCTTTTAAAACTAAACTTCTAAACCTGACATTTGTTTCATTGTCTGATATGGTGGTTTTTGTGTCAACTAAATCGGAAATTCCAATGTCTCGAAAAATTGCCTCAAATCTGCTCCCTTTCCCAGGTGAGCTTTTTAGATTGATTTCTCCATGAAAAAGTTCTACCAAACTTTTTGTGATTGCTAATCCCAGTCCAGTGCCTTGATATTTCTTTTTATCTTGATCGTCTTTTTGTCGAAAGGATTCGAATATCGTTTCTTGTAAATCAAAGGGTATTCCTATTCCGGTATCTTCGACTATAATAGATATATCAACAGATTTTGATTTTTTTCTCTTATCAATTATTCCTGTCTTGATTTTTATTGTACCTTTTTCTGTAAACTTTATAGCGTTATCAACCAGGTTAAGTATAATTTGTTTTAACCTTAATTCGTCCATCATTAAAGATCGGGGAATGTTCTTGTCAATTTCGAAAGAATAATCTAACCCTTTCTCCAATGCTTTTAAGGAGAAAATATGTTTGATTTCGTCAAATACATTAAAAAGATTAATTGGTGCTAATGTCATGCTCATTTTCCCTGCTTCAATCTTTGACAAATCAAGAATATCATTAAGCAAATTGAGGAGCGTATTTCCACTAGATTTTATCGAATTCAAATAGCCTTTTAATACCGGGTCTTCTATTCGTGAGCGTAGTAAATCACTAAAACCGAGCACTGCATTCATTGGTGTACGTATCTCATGAGAAATATTTGCTATAAATGCACTCTTTGATCTGTCGGCTTTTTCTGCTTCCTCCTTTGCAATTTTCAATTCCTCTTCCGAAATTTTATTTGCCGTAATGTCTGTAATTACCGCAGCATATCTAGCCGGATTATCATCATCATCAAAGATTGTATTTTCTCTATACCAGATCCATTTTTCAGTTTTATTCTTTAATATAACTCGAAACTGTAAATCTGTAGAATCTTGTTTCCCTTTTCTGTAATCATTCAATTGCGGGATTACCCACCTCTTATCTTCCGGATGAATCATCTTTAATGCGCCAATAGGATCTTCGGTATAAGATTCTATGCTTATACCCAATATGTTTGTCAAGTTTGGACTTACATAAAGGACCTCATCAGTCGAACTTATCAAAACTAAAGCATCTCTGGTTCTTTCTGTTAATTCTCTAAATTTTTCCTCACTTTTTTTCAAGGACTGGACAGCAACACTACTTTCTGTTATGTCTCGAACTATAGCAATTACCTCATCTTTTTTACTTACTACTAACCTTGTTTCGTAAAAGCGTTTTATTCCATTTATTACAAGATCGTAATTGTACAATTGGATTTCTTTAGTCTTAATGGCTCTTTTAAGATTGTAATAAAATTTTTTAGACATATCTTCCTGAAATATAGCAGAAAATGATTTTCCTATAAATTGGTCTAAGGGTAGTAATAAGTTTTCAGCCTCATCTGTGTACACATCCTTGAAAATACCTTTTTGCGAGAGGACAAATATTAAATCGGGAATAATTCTAAGAAGTGCCTTTTGATGCATTTCGTTTGATTTCAACTCCCTTTCAATTAATACTCGTTTGGAGATATCATGAGATAAAGAAATTACCGCAAGGATACTCCCATCTTCTTTTAAAATGGGGAAAATAATCTGGTTAATAATTACTTTTCCTTTGCCTTTATTCCATTTATCTTTTCGATAGAAATTTAGTTCGACTTCATGGTTTGATGTGGTTTTGTTTTTATATACCTCAAGAAAACGTTTGTCAGATCCAACAGAAATTGCCATCTGGTCTGTTATGATATTAAATGGGTCTTTTTTAATATTAAAGTTTTTTAAACCCAATAATTTTCTTTGAGCATCATTTATTCTAGTTGTAAATCCTTGTTCATCGAAAATTTGAAGTCCAATGGGTAACTTGTCAATGATATTATCAAGAAATTTCTTGCTTTGATCCAAAGCCAAAATAGCATTCTTTTTTGGAGTAATATCTTGTATTGCACCTATAACGTCATATTTATTTTTTCTTTTCTCATCTTTTTTAAATTGGACTTTATCAGATACCCATTTTATATATCCCTTTTTTGTTTTGATTCTATACTCAAAGTTTAATGCTTTTTCATTTGCGAACTTTTTAATAGTTGGAATAATTATATTCTCAAGGTCATCTTTTAGTACTACAGAGTACCAACCATATTTCATCTCATTTACTTCACTTATGGAGTATCCCGATAGTTTTTTAAGAGAACCACTATTCCATTCCAGAATCAACTTATTATTATTGATGTAGGCTGAATAAACAAAATCATTTGTCAATTCAGAAATAATTCTATGCCGCTCTTCACTTCTTTCTAATGCTTCTTGTGCGTCTTTTTCTTTTGTGATATTTTCTTTGATTGCGAGATAATGAGTTATTATTTTTTCTTCATTGAAGATCGGCGAAATTGCTGCTCGCTCCCAGTAAAGAGATCCCAATTTAGTCTTATTCCTAAAAATTCCACTCCAAGTTTTGCCTGAAGTAATTGTATCCCATAACTGTTTGTAGTAAGTCTTAGGGTGGTAATTCGTTCTTAATATATTTGAATTTTTTCCTATAGATTCTTCGAATGAATACCCTGTAATTTTGCAAAAAGAATTATTTACGTACTCAATTATTCCATTCTTATCTGTTATTACAATACTTGAAGGACTTTGATCAATGGCGATGTTAAGTTTTCTTAATTCTTGTTCTGTTTTTCTCCTCTCTGTAATATCTCTAATAGATGTTACCCGATATTTTTCACCATCATATTCTATGATTCTGTTTTCAAGTTCTACAGGTATAGATTCACCGGTTTTTGTATTACCGATAGCCTCGTATGGTGTTAGATCATTAGTTTCAATTTTTTTTAAAATTTGAGCAACAGATTTTTTATCTGCAAGTAGTTTTACGTGGTTTTGTCCAATTATTTCGTGGCGCTCGTAACCAGACATTTTGAGGAATCGCTCATTGCAATCAAATACAATTCCGTTTTTGTGTATTACAATTCCTTCAAGTGATAGATCAGAAAGTTTACGATATCTATCTTCGCTTTCTTTAAGTGCTTTCTCCGTTTTTTTTTCGCTTGTGGTGTTTTCAATAATAGCGATTAATGAAATTGGTTTTCCATCTTTTTTGTCAAATACAGATACATTTACTTTTACCCATATTATTGAGCCATCTTTTTTCAAATATCTTTTTTCAACAAGGTAAGATGATATTTTACCCTCAATTAAGTTATGCTGTAACTCCAGTTGCCCTGGTAAATCGTCAGGATGTGTAAATGCACTAATATTTATATTTTTTATTTCTGATGCTTTATAACCCAACATTATTGAGTATGCAGGATTAAATATTTTTATTATTCCTCTAGTATCCGAAATGACCAGACCAATACCGCTTGTTTCAAAAACTCTTTGAAAAAGTTGACCACTATTGTCATTATTGCCCACTTTATTTTCTAAGAAAGACACAACAGGTTTAACTACCGACATTATCATCGAAACCTCATGTTCATTCCATATTTGTTGATTTGTATAGTCAGAAAGTATTATAAAACCCCAGTAGTTATCTTTTATAAATAATGGAATCAGTAGAAGATTTTTTATCCCGAATGACTTTAATTTAGTGCTTTCATTAAGAGGTAATTTTGCTACTTCAGCACAAATATGCTCTCCACCAGATAATTCCTTTTTCCATCTGCCGTAGAGCGTCCAATTTGATAATATTTCATGAGATAGATTTCCGTATTCATTCTCTTGGTTAGTGTCGTGGCTTGACCACTCTGCATTAATGGATATTGGAATTCCAGCAGGTTGTTCAAATAGTGTCACATTTCCAGCACCGGTTAATTCCCCAATTAACCCAAGAATATTTGGCATCATTGGGTTATCTTGAGAATCATTCAGTAATAGTTGCTGGATTTTTATGGTAGTTTCATTGTATTTTTTTGCATTTGGTTTTAAAGTGTTTCTAAGCATTTTTAAATGAAACAGTAACTCATTTTCATGAATCATTTTTGATACGACTCTAATGCCCTTTTCATTATGTAGAAAAATTGAGGGAAGGTTTTTCTTGAAATCAGTGAAGAGTAAAATACCAATTTGATTTTTGTCAATTAAAAGTAAATTTGACAATACTGCGATTTTAAGCTCGGAAATTATATCATCATCAATAATCAATATATCACCATCGGAAATGATATTAGTTACCGCTTTAAAACTTTCGGATTCAATAATCACATTTTTTCCAGAAAATATTTTAAAGTTTTTAATCAAATATTCCTGAAAGGATTTATTGTTAGATATTAAATAAAATTTGGTCATTGTCCCCGGTCCTCCATGCACATAATAATATTTTACTATACTAAAAATACTGTATTTAATAAATATATATAACTGACATCAATTATGAAAAAAATGCAGTACCAACACTTTTAAAAAAGCTTATTTTTTTCAATTAAGCCTGCAATAAATTATACCTGTAATTTACTTTTCCTTGATCGATGAGTAAAAAATACATGGAGGAATTTTATATTAATGAGATGATCGTATGATAGATGGTTTATCTTTGTAGCCCAATAAAATTAAGCATTGAGATACTTTTTTGAAATTTCTTATAAAGGCACTAATTATCATGGATGGCAAATTCAAAATAATGCTATTAGTGTCCAGCAAATAATCCAAGAAAGACTAAAACAATTATTGAATTTAGAGATTGAGATTACAGGAAGTAGCAGAACAGATACAGGTGTTCATGCGACTCAGCAATTTTTCCATGTAGATTTTAGTGAACAAATTGATGAGCTAAAGTTTAAATATCCTATGAATGCCATTTTGCCAAAAGATATAGTTATCAAGTCAATAAGGAAAGTCGGTGACGAAGCCCACGCGAGATTTGATGCATTATCCAGAAGGTATAGATATGTGATTATTCCGCAAAAAGATCCTTTTCAGCGTAGTGAGGCATATATATATCATCAATCAATTAATCTAAAAGATCTAAATGAAGCCTCTAAAATTTTAGTTGGCAGGCAAGATTTCAAATCTTTTAGTAAAGTAAAAACACAGGTAAACAATTTCAATTGTGAAGTGTACAATGCATATTGGCAATATGAAGACGCGAGTTTGGTTTTTTATATCAAATCAAACCGGTTTTTAAGAGGTATGGTAAGATCGATTGTAGGTACTTTACTTATGGTAAACGAAGGTAAAATTGCGGTAGATAATGTGAAGGATATATTGCAAAGTAGAAATAGGCAGAATGCTGGTAGATCCGTTCCTGCAGAGGGGTTGTACTTACAAGAAATAGAATATCCCGATAATATTTTTGAAAATATTGAGTAAAAATATCTTATTCTCTCCTGGGCTTTTAAAGGTATTGTAAAGTAAAGTGATTTTCATAAGAGCGTAATACGTGAAAAAGGAAAAAATTAGTGGAAACATAATCGACTCTAAGGTAATTCGGAGATTGTATTCGTACATAAAGCCATATTCAGGAAGGTTTTATATACTCATTGCACTCACAATTGCCATAGGAATTGTCGGCCCAATAAGGCCACTTTTGGTTTCATATGCCATTGATGATCATATCGCAGTTGGAGACTACAAAGGTTTGCTCAACATTGCCACGATACTTGTTGTATTACTTTTTGCTTCTGGGATATTTCAATACTTGCACACCTATCTATCGGGTTGGATTGGTCAATATATTATTAAAGATATAAGGGTGAATCTTTATGAGCATTTGCTGAAAATGCAGCTTCGCTTTTTTGACAGAACACCAATAGGAAGGCTTGTCACCAGGAGCGTTTCTGATATTGAAACGCTTGCTGAAGTTTTTAGCTTGGGTTTAGCGGCACTATTAGCAGACTTACTTCAACTTGTATTCATTTTGGCTTTCATGTTTTATCTCGATTGGAAGCTTACGCTCATGAGCCTTTCTACTTTTCCATTTCTCGTAATTGCCACTTATATATTCAAGGAAAAAATAAAGCATGCCTTTAATGAAGTGAGAACTGCCGTCTCTAACCTCAACTCATTTGTTCAGGAGCACATCACAGGGATGAGTATAATTCAGATATTTAACAGCGAAAAACGTGAGTATAAAAAATTTAAGGATATCAACAAAGAGCATAGAACCGCTCATATTAAATCAGTATTGTATTATTCTGTTTACTATCCAGTTTCTGAAGTAATTCAGGCTTTGGGCATTGGGTTAATTGTGTGGTTTGGTGCAAAGGGCGTTATTCAGGAATACGCAACCTTTGGAGATCTGACTGCCTTTATCATGTATCTGAATATGTTTTTTAGACCAATTCGACAAATAGCAGATCGATACAATACTTTGCAAATGGGAATTGTAAGTTCTTCAAGAATATTTGATTTATTGGATAACGAGGAACAAATTCCCAATAATGGCAGCTTTGTACCAGAGAAATTAGAAGGTGTCGTTGAATTTAAAAACGTGTGGTTTGCATACAATGACGAGGACTATGTGCTAAAGGATATTTCATTTAAGGTTGATAAAGGTGAGACTATTGCGCTGGTTGGTGCTACGGGCGCTGGCAAATCTTCCATAATTAATTTACTTACAAGGTTTTACGATATCAATAAAGGTAATATTGTCATTGACGAGGTATCCGTAAAAGATTTTGAACTCAAGTCATTACGTAGCAATATTGGCGTGGTGCTTCAGGATGTATTTTTATTTTCGAATACAATAGAAGAAAATATCAACCTTGGGAATTACGATATAAGTAGAAAGGAAATTTATGAGGCGGCAGAGCTTGTGGGAGCCAGAACATTTATCGATCGTCTTCCTGGCAAATTGGAGTACAATGTCATGGAGAGAGGCGCAACACTTTCGGTCGGACAGCGTCAGTTAATATCTTTTATCAGAGCAATGGTTTATAACCCTAAGATTATTGTATTGGATGAGGCCACATCGTCTGTCGATTCTGAGACAGAAGAACTGATCCAAAATGCTATTCAGAAAATGATGGCTGGCAGAACGTCCATTGTGATTGCTCACAGATTGTCAACAATAAAAAATGCTGATAAAATACTCGTTCTTGATCATGGGAAAATTGTTGAAGAAGGAAACCACAATAGCCTCATGGCAAAAAATGGTTTTTATACCGATCTATATAATTCTCAGTATAGAATACAAAATACTGATGTGTAATATTATATTATTGGATGACCATACACACTATTTCATCCATTCGTACAATTCGTAATGATGGTTTTTCATCCCTAATTTATTATAAACCGCTTGAGCAGGTTTGTTGGTCTTATCAACATATAATCTGATGCCTTTTAAATCTGAATCCGGATGATCCACTATTCTTTTTATGTGTTCATACATTTTTCTGAATACACCGTTTCCTCTACGGTTCTTCATGATAAATACAGACTGAAACCATAAGACACGCCCATTGCGCCAATCACTCCATTCAAAAGTGGTTAGCGTAGAGCCAATTACTTTACCATCAATTTCGGCAACGTAGTAAACGCCTTTTGATTTATCCTTAAAAATGGCTTCAACCCCAGAGCTGACTATGGTTTTATCAAGTAATAGGCTTTCCGTTTCAAGTGCCATTTTTATTTGAAATTCAACAATATGCGGAGCATCAGCAATGATCGATTCTCTAATAATTACCATCATATTTTTTTTAGAATCTAATACCCTATTAATATTTCAAAAGACCAATAGATAATTTTTTGTTCTTAAATACCAATTGGTTTATTATAATGTTTACATCAGAACTATTTGATATTATTGGATTTGAGAAATAATTTCAAATCATTATTACCCTGAATTTTCAAATATTAAGGTTATTTTTAAATAAAAATTCCAATCCAAATAAAATTTTTCTTAATCCATGAGCAAAGCATTTATTTTTTCCGCAATCTTACTTTTATCTTGTTTTAGTCTTCAGGCACAAAAATTCGATGAGAATACCTGGCATGCCAAATGGATAAATAACAATATGGCGCAGGATAAAACCAACTCATGGGTTGCTTTTCGACATAACATTGAATTGGATAAAGTTCCTGCAAAATCTGAAATCAGAATAGCTGTTGATTCAAAATTTTGGATGTGGATTAATGGAGAATTAGTGGTTTTTGAAGGAGGTTTAAAAAGAGGGCCAACTCCGACAGGTACTTATTATGATCAGATTGATATTAGCGGAAAACTTAATAAAGGGAAAAATACAATAGCCATTCTTGTATGGTATTTTGGAAAAAATGGTTTCTCGCATCACAGTAGTGGCAAAGCCGGGTTGGTATTTGAATTGTATAATGACAAAACACTTACCCTCATTTCTGATAAAAATTGGAAAACCAAAGTTCATACATCTTATCTTCAATCATATAGTGGGCCACAGCCAAATTATCGATTACCGGAATCCAATATTGTTTATGATGCCCAAAAGGAAATTGGCCCCTGGACTACAGTTGATTTTGTGTCAGAAAGGTGGCAATCAGCTTATGAATTTGGCATTCCTCCAAGTGCCCCATGGAATAATTTAGTAAAACGACCAATTCCCCAATGGAAAGATTTTGGTCTGAAAAGCTATAATAATTCTCCAAATTTCCCTTTTACTGCAATTGGCGATACCATAAAATGCAAATTGCCTTATAATGCCCAGGTCACTCCGTATTTAAAAATTGATGCGAATGCAGGTGAACAGATCACAATGCTCACCGACAATTATTATGGAGGTTCGCGAACCAATCTGAGAGCTGAGTATATAGCAAAAAACGGGATTCAGGAATATGAGTCCTTTGGCTGGATAAATGGGCATGAAGTATATTATATTATACCAAAAGGTGTAAAAGTGCTTGATCTAAAATTTCGCGAAACAGGTTATGATACAGATTTTTCCGGTGCATTTGAATGTGATGATCCTTTTTATAATCTGTTGTGGAAAAAATCACGTCGCACATTATACATAACTATGCGCGATACCTACATGGACTGCCCTGATAGGGAAAGAGCCCAATGGTGGGGGGATGCAGTAAATGAACTTGGCGAATCTTTTTATGCATTGGATCCAAAGTCAAGATTCCTTGCCCAAAAAGGAATCCTTGAGCTCATGCATTGGCAAAGAAAGGACAGTACAATATTTTCTCCAGTACCTGCCGGAAATTATAAAAGCGAATTACCTATGCAGATGTTGAATAGTATTGGCTTCTATGGATTTTGGACATATTTTTTGCATACTGGAGACACAACGACCATAAGTCAGGTTTATCCAATGGTCAAAAAATATCTTTATAAATGGAAAATTGGAGAAGATGGATTGGTTATTCCCCGGTCAGGAGGATGGACATGGGGTGATTGGGGAGAAAATAAAGATATGGAGATATTGTTTAATACCTGGTATTATTTGGCTTGTAGGGGGTTTCAATTAATGCATAGCATGTTGGAGGCCGAGGATGATATTTCTCAAATCTATGGAAATATGACTAGTATTGAAGCCAATTTTAACAATACTTTTTGGACCGGTGAGGCTTACAGATCACCCAATTATAAATTAGAAACAGATGATCGGGCAAATGCCATGGCAGTATTATCAGGATTGGCTGAGCCTGATAATTATCCTAAACTTAAACAAGTTCTGGAAAAAGAAATGCATGCCAGTCCGTACATGGAGAAATATGTGATTGAAGCATTGTTCGTAATGGGATTCAATAATACAGCCATGAAAAGGCTTAAAGACCGATTTTCTCAAATGGTAAATAGTGAGCTTACAACTCTTTGGGAAGGGTGGGGCCTGGGAAAGCAAGGCTTTGGAGGAGATACATACAATCATGCGTGGAGTGGGGGAGGATTGACATTGCTATCGCAATATGTAGCCGGAATCGAACCACTATCCCCAGGATATGAAAAGATTCAAATTCATCCGGTAAGAACTCAATTGAAATATTCCAGAGCAACGGCTCATAGTGTCAAAGGGATGATCTCGGTTGAAAATAATTTTACTGACAATCACAATTTCATTCAAAAAATCGTAAGTCCGAAAAGTTGCGTTCTTGCTGTTAAATTTCCAATAGAAGCCAAGTTGATTAAAAATATTTCTGTAAATGGGATTTCTTTAAATAATAAGAAAATTAAGAACTATAAGCGTAATAAAACTCTCTCTCTGGAAGGCGGAACATATCAAATTACTGTATCCTATTAAATGGGAAGAATAATTAGAATTGCGATTACCGGCCCGGAATCTACTGGAAAAAGTACAATAGCCAGGCAATTGGCTGATCATTACAAAACTGAATGGGTTCCTGAATCTGCCAGGCAGTTTATCGATCAACTAAAGCGCCCATACAATCAGGAAGACTTATTAAAAATTGCTCAAAGGCAGATATCACAAGAAAACCAGCTCTCGTTAAATGCAAATAAATATCTTTTTTGCGATACAGATTTGACCGTTATAAAAATATGGTCAACCCATAAATTCGGAAAAGTTGATCCTTCCATAATTTCATCATACAATAAAGTTAAGTATGATTTGTATTTACTAATGGACATTGATTTACCATGGGTATTCGATCGACAAAGGGAGCATCCCGAAAAGCGTAAATTCTTTTTCGATTGGTTTGAAAACGATTTAAAAAAGAGAGGTGCCAACTATAAAGTGATCAGTGGCAGAGATATTGAAAGACTAAATAATGCTTGCAGTTTTATAGACAATATTTATCCCATTGGGTAAAATCTTTAGGTGCGAAAGTGGCATGTTGCATGTTATTCAGCAATCGTTTTCTAATTGAGACATTGTTAAAAAACATTCAATAAGCAACATACAATAAACAATGAACAAGTAAAAAAATGAAAAAATTTGATTTGGAGGATAGATTCATTGACTTTACGATAAGAATGAGTAATGTAGTTGACGATATTGATAATTCAAAATTAGGAATTCAAATAGCAGGTCAATTAATCAGAAGTGGCAGTTCGCCTGCATTAAATTATGGGGAAGCACAAAGTGCGGAATCAAGAAAAGATTTTGTTCATAAGCTAAAAATAATTCTAAAAGAACTAAAAGAAAGTCGAATCTGTTTAAAAATTATAGAAAGGAAACCACTAATCTCAAATATTCAGAAATTAGCTCCAATTATGAAAGAAACTGAAGAGCTAATATCTATAATTTATAAAAGTATTGAAACTGCAAAGTCTAATATGCAGAAATAATGAAAATTGAATGTTGGGTGTTGAATATTGAGTGTTAAATCGCATACTAATTGAAGTTTTGGACAAAAAAATATTCAATAAGCAGCATGCAATAATCAATAAATAAGCAAAAAAATTTCCCCATTAGAGTTACCTGAAAAATATAGGTGTTCGCCCGATCACCTGCCATCGGAGGTAGGGTTTTAGATCAATGCCTCAATAAAAATATTGAAATATCTCTTTTATTACAGATAAATTATTTGCTAACTTTGCACTGCGGGGTGCCTGAGCAGGCTGAGATTATACCCTTTGAACCTGATACCGGTAATGCGGACGCAGGGAGAGCATAATCACCAGTTGTCAGAATCTTCGTAAAATATTGTAAGGGGTGCCTTAATATTCCGGGCTGAGATTATACCCATATTACCTGATCCGGGTAATTCCGGCGAAGGGAAACGGTTAATTTGTTGCAGACGAACCCCATGTCTGTTTTTAATAAATCTATGGATAATTAAAATCATGTTAAAAAGATCAAAATTATTATTGTTTGTGTCGCTTTTTGTAAGCTCACTATGTTTTGCCCAATCTACTGATGAAGACAGCATCAGGGTGAAGGAATTGGAAGAGATCGTTATTTCAGGAACAAGGGCAGGGGATAATACGCCAATGACGTATTATAATATAAATAAAGAAGAGATTGAACTACGCAATCTGGGCCAGGATTTGCCCTATTTATTAAGCGCTATCCCTTCGTTGGTATATACTTCCGATGCCGGAACAGGAATCGGATACACGGGAATGAGGATAAGAGGCAGCGATGCGACCCGCATAAATGTTACTATCAATGGAGTGCCCTACAATGACTCTGAGTCTCAAGGGACGTTTTGGGTCAATATGCCAGATTTTTCATCATCACTCAATTCCATTCAGATACAGCGAGGAGTAGGCACTTCTACCAATGGAGCAGGGGCATTTGGCGCTTCTGTCAACTTGGAAACTAATTTACATGCTAAAGACGCCTTTGCAGAGATCAATAATTCAATAGGTTCATTCAATACCAGAAGACATAACCTTATTCTCAACTCTGGTTTGCTGGATGGCAAGTGGTCTTTCGAAGGCAGACTATCGCAAATCGCCTCCGATGGATATATTGACAGAGCATCGTCAGATCTCAACTCATATTATTTACAAGGAAATTACATTGGAAAAAATATCATAATAAAAGCCTTAATGTTTGGAGGAAAAGAGGTGACTTATCAATCATGGAATGGCGTAGAAGCAAGTAAGATGAAAGATAACCGCACATACAATTCTGCGGGATTATACTTTGACGAAAATGGGAAAGAAAAATTTTATGACAGGGAAGTTGATGATTATGGACAAGACAACTATCAATTGCATATAAGTCAGATTTTGAATCAAAATTGGTCACTCAATGGGGCCTTGCACTATACCAAAGGCAAAGGGTACTTTGAACAGTATAAGCAAGATGAAAATTTTAGTGATTACGGTTTGCCAAATGTAGAAATTGGAGGAGTGGTCATTGCCAATACCGATTTGATCAGACGCAGGTGGCTTGACAATGATTTTTACGGGTTTACCTATGGTTTGAATTATGATCAGAACAGATTAAGTGTTGTACTTGGGGGTGGATATAACTATTATAAAGGAGACCATTTTGGAGAAATTATATGGGCGAAATATGCATCTGATAGCGAGATCAGACAAAATTATTATGACAATACGGGAAAGAAAAAAGACTTTAACACTTACCTGAAAGTCAATTATAACCTTACCTCAAGATTAAATATATATGGTGATTTGCAGTTGAGACTGGTCGATTATAGTGTAGTAGGGATGGATAACGACAGGAGATTAATTGATACCGGAAACGATTATACTTTTGTCAATCCCAAAGTAGGTCTTTTTTATAAATTTGATAACAATTTTTCCCTTTATGCTTCCTTTGCTGTTGGCAATAGAGAACCCAGCAGAAGAGATTTTATCGATGCTCCGACATTGCCAAAGCACGAAACCCTAAATGATCTGGAGATTGGATATAGTAAATCCGGAACCAAATTCTCCTTCGGGGCTAATTTTTATTATATGAATTACAAAAATCAATTGGTATTGACCGGAGCCCTAAATGATGTAGGAGGTAGCATCCGTACCAATGTTGACAAAAGTTACCGGACCGGTATAGAATTAACCGGTGGATATGTTTTTGGCAGTGCACTGAAATGGACAGGAAACATTACCTACAGTCAGAATAAAATAAATGAATATGTTGAAGACCTGAATGATTATTTGGAAGGTGGCGTTGTCACAAAAACTTATAATGATACTAATATCGCATATTCTCCAGATATCATTGGATCATCTCAGTTTACAGTCACTCCGCTTAAAGGATTAGATGTAGTGTTATTTTCAAAATATGTTGGCAAACAATTCCTGGACAACACATCAAATGAAAGCAGAAAACTTGATGCTTATTTTGTAAATGATATCATTATCAATTATACGTTTAAGACCAAATTCATCAAAGAAATCGGTTTGAACTTGATGATCAACAATGTCTTTAATGTAAAGTACGAATCAAATGGTTATGCATTTGGATATTTCTATGGAGAAGAAATTAGAGAAACCTACTACTATCCACAAGCTGGGATCAATGTATTGGCGGGATTAAAATTGAGATTTTAGAAATTGTAAAAGGTCTACCACAAGCCTGCAGGCTATGCTCGTTCGGTAGGCAGGTATTATAAGCGTTTCAATAATTATCTCCCGAATTACTCGAGTTAATTTTAATAATTTCTAAAATTAGCTATCTTAAAGGACTTATGATCGATGCTCAGTTGATAATATTAACTCTTGTGATTTTGTATTATGGTGTTGTCATCATACTATTTTTTAGAATATTATTAGAAAACAAAAACCCCCTTAAAACCCAGTCTTACCTCGTTTTAATGATCTTGCTGCCAATAGTTGGCATGATGATTTACTTATTTTTCGGGATTAATTTTAGGAAGAAAAAATTGTATTCAAGAAAAGGATTTTCGGATCAAAAGATAATTAAAAAATGGATTAAGACTTATGACAATCTTTTGCGTGACAGTTTTGATGATGTCCAGGATTACCTTAATGAAAAAGCAAAACTTCCATATCTTTTTTGGAGAAACAATTTTTCAGCTTTATCAAGCAATAATAGTGTAACAATATTTACAAATGGGGAAGAAAAATTCCCTGTATTACTGCAACAGCTAGAAAATGCAAGGCATCATATTCATATTGAATATTATATTTTTGAAGAGGATGATATTGGCAATAAGATAATGGACGTCTTATGCCAGAGAGCGGAGTCCGGCGTGGAGGTTCGGATGATAGTTGACGCTTTAGGAAGTAATAACCTTTCGAATAAAACAATTAAAAAGCTTAAAAACTCTGGAGTACAATTTTGTGAGTATCATCCTGTAATATTTACTTCTCTGGCCAATCGGGTGAATTACCGTGACCACAGAAAGATCGTGGTAATAGATGGAGGGATTGGATTTGTGGGCGGAATAAATGTCGCCGATAAATATATAAACCGTAAAGATGACAAAACCCACTGGCGCGATACCCATTGCATGATCGAGGGAGATGCAGTTTTTTCTTTACAAATTCTATTTTTTTTAAATTGGTTTTTTGTCAGTAAAACCCTTGTTCTTCCAAACTCCAATTACTTCCCGGAAGTTTCTATCAAAGAAGGCATTCTCACATCGATTATTAGTAGTGATCCGGACTCGGATTATCCAAATTTAATGGAAGGATATTTTAGTATGATCAATTCTGCAAAAAAAGAAATTTTGATTATAACGCCATATTTTATTCCAAATGAAAGTATTCTCACTGCGCTTAAAACGTGTGCAAAAGGAGGTGTAAAAATAGTATTGCTGTTGCCCGCTCAATCAGATTCAATATTTGTACATTCAGCCAGCCTTACCTATATGGGAGAATTACTAAGAAATGATATTCATGTTCATTTTTATACCAAAGGAATGATTCATTCTAAGGTAATGATTATTGATGAGGAACTATCAACAATTGGTACTGCCAATATGGACTATAGAAGTTTTGATAATAACGCTGAGGTAAATGCTGTATTTTTTGATAATAATTTAGCCAAAGAACTAAAGACACAATATTTAATTGATCTGGAAAATTCCGAGAAGTTAGATTACATAGCATGGAAAAATAGACCCATGAAAACAAAACTGATAGGTTCATTTGGAAGGCTGATAGCTCCATTACTATAAAATCAACTTACTATTTCTAAGTAAGAGACATTTAATATTTTTTTGGATCTAAACAAATAAAGTTTAATCAACGATTACCATAAATAATCGACCTATCCAATTGAAAGAATATTTACATTTGCGAAAATTAAAATCATTATATGAAAATTGAAAAACATACCGTCCCTTCTGTGAGCTATACACTTTTGGTTGATGGTGAAGTCGTAGATTTGGCAGAAAAGGATAAACCCTTATCATTTATCCAGGGAATCGGAATGATGGTACCTGGATTTGAAAGCAACTTGGAAGGAATGTCAGCCGGTGCTGAATATGCATTTGAGCTTACTCCGGAAGAGGCTTATGGCCCATATAATAACGAAGCTGTCGTTGAACTGCCAATATCAATGTTTAAGGTCGATGGGAAAGTAAATGAAAAAATGTTGAGCGTTGGACAAATAGTGCCAATGCAAGATCCAAAGGGCAAACCGTTAAACGGAACCGTTTTGGAAATTTCCGATGATAAAGTAAAAATGGATTTCAATCATATGCTTGCAGGAAAAGTTTTAAATTTTTCTGGTGAAATACTAGAGGTAAGGAGTGCCACAAAAGAAGAAGTTGACCACGGACACATACATGGTCCCGGAGGACATCAACATTGACAATTGTCATTAATTCAGAAAACTATTGGTTTACTAATAATGGCCTATTTCCAACATCAGGTGATAGGCCTTTTAAGATTTAACGCATAATTTTTTAGCTATTTAGGGTTCTATCTCAAACTTGCCTGCTGCAAGTAGAATAACAGTAGAATCAATTTATTTTTATATCTGATAGTATTTTGCTCAATTAAAATTTTACACCCATTTCCTTAAAAGTAGCTGCGGCATTCAAAAAATGTGCGGTGATCCAGAATACTGTCCAATTTTCTGAATAGCCACCACGGAGATCTCTCACGTCTATTTTATCCCCGGGAATGTGCTGAATAAAGTTTGTTTGAAGCAATTGTTCTCCTTGCGATCCAAAGTGATCGATCATCTGACCGCAACTCCGATACATCACTTTGGAAAAACGCTTGAGATCTTCATTATTTGTTAGCTGTGCCAACTTGTAAAAAGCCGGAGCGATTAAAACTCCATAAATATCAAGGTGTTGATTTTGAGGAGAAACACTTGTCCAGCCACGAGTTTTGAAATTGTGATCAGCCATTCTACCTGGAGGAAGTGGGATATCCCAAACCACCGAGTAGCTCAATACTACATCTCCGGCATGTTGCGCCCAATCCAAATATTGCTGCTCTTTAGTATATTCATATGAGGCCATAAAACCCTGAAAGGCTCCCCAAGCTCCTTCCTTATCTTCGCAAGTTGCATCAAGCGTACCTCCCCAGTAAGGCTCATCCATATCTAAATGTCGTGCTGCAAAATAATTTGCAACTTTTAGCGCAGCTTTTTTATATAGGTCGTTTTGGAATAAATCGGACGAAATCAGTAATGGTGAAATGTAAAATGCTTCAGCTGTATTCCTTGGAATCCAATCTTCTGACAATAGTCGTTTAGCATGGATTTCACAGGTTTTTTGTAAAAACACTTCCCACTTTGCTACATCCACTTTTTTATTTTTCCTACCCGCCCTAATTGCCTGGGCAATACTATTCATTGCCTGCCCTTCAGACACAGGATCGGGTTTTTCCCATTGATCTTTTTCTACTTCATAGCGCACAGGGAAACCATTTTTTCCCACAGGAGAGGTGCATATATGATCCATGGATTTTTGCACCATTTCCCAGATGCCTTCATCACCTAAGCCCTCAGCCAACACCTGCAAGGCATATCCAGGGGCCTCAGACTGGCCAGCCCAGCCTAAAACAATTCTTTGCCGCTCAAATTCGGGATACATGTTAAATCCAGCATAGTTCGCACCTTCGATCCAGCGCGACTTCGCAAACTTATATTTCATTTTTATAATTTCATCAAAAGATGGGAAGTCTCCGGCATAAAATGGTTTGAACAGATCAATAGATGTATGTACCGGTCTTTGGAAAGCAGTCCCTTTTGCCTTTGCCTTAAATACTTCCAGATAAAATGTTTTCTCAATCACCATTCCCGACTTTACATTCATGTAGGTTTCTCCGTACGGCAAAGAAGTCTGTTGCAAAGCTTTTACAACACTTTTCTGACCATTGTAAGTGACCGGACCTGATAGCATAACCAGTTCAGAATCATCATTATTTGTTTGAATTCCCAGTGACCACCACTGATCATTTCGATTTCCGCCCTGAACAGGACTTGGTAGTGTGTGCAAAGCCGCTCCGTAATAATTCTCTTTATCATTCCATTCGAGGCAGGCAAAAGGCATCGGATACCGATGTTCCTCGAAAATAGCTGCCTCCTTGGGTTTACCATGGAAAACCGGAACTTTTTGCGCTCCGTTCTTTTCTCCCGATGGATTGCCATAATAAAGAATCCCCGGTAAAAATGCTTTAACACTATTTGCGTTTACCTTCCACCGTACAGAAAGCGTCACTTTTTCTAGTGGGCTTCCTTTCCATTCAAATCTGCGAACACACTTGATCCTGCCATTTTCTTGCCGATAAGCGTCTCGTAAATGCCATTCACCTTCCGGTAATTTCATGGTTCCGGTAAGTATTTTCCATCCTCCATATTCCATGAGCTCTTGTGGCTTGGCATGATTCCAGTTAGCAGGCCAGTTATCTTTCCATGCTGTCGCAATAGACCAAAGACCTTCTGACGGCATGACAAGTGAAGCTCCACTTTCACTATCAATACTCACTTGGTAAGTTTCCTGCAATTTCCGGATATCTAATCGCTGGCTTTTCCCAGATATTGGAACTGCTAAAAACTGAATGATTAATATGATCCATTTTAAATTTTTCATGTGTTTATATTTTGCTAATCTTGTTTTTCCCAAAACATTTAACCACGCTGATTTCATGTTTGATAGTAGGTCTTCTATTTGCGAACATCGGTTTATGTGAATATAAAAATAATTATTTGCCTTTCCTTTTTTTGAAATAAGTGTACTGCACATAACTTTTATTGAATACTATGATATTGCAAGAATTTCAGAAAGTTTAATTGTAAAAATATGGAGTTGGAATATTGACTACAGCGAGAGCAGAATTTAAATATATATAAGCAAATACAGTATCTTTCATCCGTCCGGTAGTTGGGCGAATCCTGACTTTGGTCTTCCCTGCCTTGCCGAAAGGCAGGCGTCAACTACAAAAGGTTTTCATTAAACTTACCTGTCGCAGGTTGGACAAAGTAGAAACTCATCAATTATACCAATGCCTTAATCAAAAAGTAAACGCTGAGAAAAAACAATGGATAAATAATCATTGAATAGGTAAATCGCATGGTGCCAATAAAATGAGGATCTCTAACCTTCTTTTTGATAATAAAGTCAATTATTGATTTTGGAATTATGTGAGCGGTATTCCAAAAAAATCTAAGAGAGCCGATCACAAATTGCATTAAGAAATTTCTTTTGTCAGATACACCTTCAAATTTCTTGTTGTGTTCCAGGGAATAAATTAAGTCTTGATCTGATTTCAATTGCTCTACTAAATTGATTTTGTAAACCCTTTTCTTTTTGAACTCTTTATAAGTCTTATCATAATCCTCACTTTCAATATTTAATATCAAAGGATTAATCTGATCAGCTATGTCGGTAAGCAATTTTCTGTAGGCTTTGTTCTCATCTTTTAGATACAACTCCTTGTAATCGGCAACATTGATTGGCTTTCCAATACTAACCAATGTCCTTCCGTTTGTATGAAAATGTGATTCGTATTGTAAACCTATAGGAACAATCTTCAAATTTAGATTGAAACTGGAAGCCTCTTCAGTCATAAATGCAATTCGCGCTATCCCTTTTTTAAACGGTCTCAGCTTATATAATAAACTATGGCTACCCTCGGGAAATATTCCCATTACGCCTCCACCTAATAAAATCTCCTTTGCAGATTCAAAAATAGCTTCATTTCTTTTCACACTACTAATCCCATCGCGTTGCCTATAAATCGGAAGCATCTTAACTCCCCTCAAAAATTTATCGATCAATTTACTTGTGAATACATCTGCTCTGGTTAGAAAATAGGGGTTTCGCCATGAAAAAGAATGGATAACCAATGGGTCCAATAAGGCATTTTGATGATTTATTACATAGATCAATGGCCCTCGTGTCGGGATATTTTTTAGTCCCGTAGCGCGCAATTTTCTGAAATACAGAAAACAAGAGATAACGATATAAAGCTTTAATGGATAATAATACAAGTCACTTAGTTTCATTCACCTAAAGGTTGTTGGATTTATTTTTAACATTCTTGATTCTCTTTGGGCAAAAAATTGAGATAGTATAAAACCTGATATAATATGCCATATTCCCCACCAGGCAGTAATCAGCGCCATTCCTCCCTGACCATTAAAAAATGAAAATATTATTAGAAGGCCAAGACCTGAGTTTTGAATACCTGTTTCGATAGTAATGGTTCTGGTATCTCTCTCATTATTTTTCATTAATCTGCTAAAAAAATAACCTATCGCTAAAGCTATGGCATTATGTATTAGTACCAAAGCAATTATATGGTGATAATAGGCTAAAAATAAAGTGTAATTGCTCAAAAAGGCCAGAACAATAATTGCGATAAGAATCAAAAAGGATAAATATTTTATTGGAATAATGATCTTATTTGTGATCTCCGGAAATTTTTCTTTAAAACCTATCCCAATAATTAATGGTATTGCAATTGTATATAAAACCAGTTGTGCTATTTGAAGAAAGTTAATATTAACTATTCCCAATAATTCTTCAGTATTGCCCAGTAAACCTCCCCAAAATTTAAAATTTAACGGTGTAAAAATTACCGCTAAAAAAGAGGCCGCCAGAGTTAAACTTATTGACAATGCCACATTGCCCTTGGCAACAGAAGAAAAGAAATTGGAAATATTCCCGCCCGGACAAGCAGCAACTAAAATCATCCCCAATGCCAACCCGGGGAAAGGGTTGGCTATCCACACCAAGAGGAATGTGAAAAGTGGAAGCAAAATAAATTGAGCTACAATACCTGTGATAGTGGGCTTTGGGTTTTTAATCAGTTCAAGGAAATTTTCATTTTTTAATCCAAGCGAAACACCAAACATGATAAATGCAATTGCAAAATTAAGTGCAATAGTTGTGTTAGGATTCCAATTTAGTTGTACACCATCAAATAGATCTTTCTCCATATTTATATATTTCAGCTCTTAATATACTATTTTTTGCTTATTGGTATCAGCAATTAATTTCAATTTGTTGATTGAAGATATCGTAAAATTATTTTATCAAATAGTTTTTAAAACCTGAAACGCTGAACTGAAAATAGAACAATTAAAACTGTTGAACCTGAGATGAGAATATTTGAAAATTTTGTTATATAAGAATCAATTTATCGTGAATTTGTTTTAGTAGTTGAAGGCAATAATGATGTGTAACTCCATTGAAATTTAGGAATTATAGATTAATCATAAATAACTTTTACTACTTTCGCCAAATAATTTTGCAATCAATTTTAAGTCTTTTATCAATGGGTGATTTCAATTATTTTATTAAAGCTACGTTACTTTCTATTTGCATGTTGGTATTAAATTCCAATAATAGTTATGCCCAATCCAACTGGGAAGTTGGTATTCGGTTTGGCGATGATATTGGTATCGATGCAACGGTACCTCTTTCTACAAAACCCCGCCTTCATATCGCCACATATTTTGGAAATAATTTTGATAGCAATTTTGGCCTTGCCGGATATTTCGATTGGATGTTTTCACTGGAAGGCGGACCAAACGGCCTTAAATTTTATCCTGGTGTTGGCCCTGAATTTTATTTTGGTAATGATTTTGATATTGGAATAGCAGGCGATTTTGGTGCAGAGTATTCTTTTGATTTTCCTTTGACTGTTGGATTAGACTGGCGACCTGGATTTATGATTACTGATGGGATGGATTTTTATGCCGGCAACTGGGGAATAATAGCAAGATTTAGATTTGGAGAAGGCGTCAAATTTAAGGCAGAGTAAAATTAAATTATACGTTAATCATAACAATATTTGCTTGCTGAATTACTGAATCTGGAAATCTATTTCATTAAGGAAACCTCTATTAATTTTCGAAATGGAATTGTTATAACTATGAGAAAAAAAATATCCAATCGAGTAGGCCTAATTTCTTTTTTGCTTTTTGCTTTTATTTTTAATTTAACTGATAGTGTCAACGCTCAATCAAACTGGGAAGCCGGTATTCGTTTTGGCGATGAATTTTCTATTGACGCAACATTCCCGTTATCTAAAGCTCCAAGACTCCATACTGCTTTTTATATTGAAGATGATTTTGCCTTGGGGACCTATTTCAATTGGATGTTTGTGCTTGATGGAGGTAGTCAGCGATTGAAGTTTTATCCCGGTATCGGACCGGAGTTTTATTTTGGCAATGATTTTGATCTGGGAATAGCCGGTGATTTTGGCATAGAATACTCTTTCGAGTTTCCGTTAACTGTTGGAATAGATTGGAGACCTGGATTTATGATTACCAACAGTTTTAAGTCATACACAAGCAACTGGGGAATGATGGCAAGATTTAGATTTGTAAAAGCCTAATCAATAAATTGCGGTATTAATTTTTCCATATTAAACTCCCGGAAGAGATATTCCATTGATATTTCTGTAAATAGAAAGAGCATGAGAATCAGTCAATCCTGAAATATAGTCCAACAATACCAATAGGGAATCATACAGGGTATTTGATTGTTCAATTTCAAAAAGAAAATCTCCAGGCAATAACCTTAGTAAACTAGAATTGTGCCAGGTTAATTTTTCCTTAGATTTTAAATTTAAAAGAGCAGGGACAAAAGTTTCTAATAACCCATTCAGCACCTCAAAACCTGCAATTTCTCTTTCTATAACCGGTTTTGATTTATAAATCTTCTCAAAAGAAATTTCCTGGATTTTCTTTAATGT
>VAPL010176099.1_pt1 | contig 28737 bp, 24 predicted proteins | sample 3395061 | NCBI WGS metagenome assembly VAPL01 (sample SAMN08290444, study PRJNA428436) | hydrothermal vent metagenome | isolation source: Deep-sea hydrothermal vent chimney 2 | place: Pacific Ocean: Juan De Fuca Ridge | depth 2182 m m | reverse complement strand
CTCATGCTGCGAAATTTAAGAACGGGAAAAGGACGACCGCCCTCGCCAATGCGTATTTGCCTGTATATTACGGGAGCATTAACCCCATCCTCTATTTTAATTGCCATGATAGTAAAAATCATAAAAGGCCAGGTTAGCAACAACAATAAAATACTTGATGTCAGGTCAAAAATACGTTTACTAATATCCTGAAATGCATTTTTGTTAAAACCATCCGAAAGCATCAACCAGCTTGGGTGAATCTGATCCAGACGAATTTTCCCCGCTTCACGTTCAAAAAAACTTGCCAGGTCAACGATTTTTATACCACTCATCTTGCAATCGAGTAAGTCGTGAATTGGTAGACCTTTCCTGCGATCGTCGATAGCGAGTACAATTTCATCAACTTCATTTTTAATGGTAAAATCTTTGAGTGGCATTTTTAGTTTGATGATTTTATCTGGGTCGATAGTATGTGGGGTTCCGCGTACATGTACATATCCTAATATAGTAAATCCAAACTGATCAGTTTTGCGTCGCAGAGTTGTTAGTGCGCTAGCATTTTTCCCGGCCCCAAGTACGAGTATTCGCCGCTTAAATAGATTAGAGTCATATTTATAGATGGCATATCGAATAACCAATATTATGGTTAGTGAGAGAATGGTTGATATTATTAATATACCGCGTCCAAGAAATACATTTGGTACAAGATAAAACAATAATGCTAAAGTTACGATGCCTATTGAATAGGCAATAATCAGGCGCAATAAAATCCCAATTATCCCCTCGCGTATTCTTGCCTGATATAAGCCTACGGCCATCATCCCAAATAGTATGGCGATAGCATAGATTTGCGCCCTAATACCATAACTTAGTAGGTCATCAAGGCCGTCATATTTCATATACGGCATACGTATATCAGCCGCCAGGTAGACTGATGCGACCAAAATACCAAACTCAATCATCGATAAAAATAAAAGAGGCACTTTAACGTAGTGCATGAATATTCTTATGGTACTCATAGATGGGATCTTTAAAGTCACTGAATTTCAAGAAAAAGTGAACTAAACGTGTTTCACCGCAATCAGATCTAGCGTGGCCAGGATCTGATAAGGAACAACCGGATGAAACAGAAACAACTTAACAAAATTACGCAACAAATAACACAGGTATTTTCGGGGTGATGTACTCAATCAACTGGCAAGGAGAAGTCGGTTTTTGCAACGTGAAAGAAAGATGGATCCTTTTATGTTGCTGCTATCGATTTTTATCACTGGGGAGTGGCAAAGTCGAAACGCTGGCGGATTTGCATCGAAGTTATAATTATCTGGCCAATGAGTCTGTTGCTTATAAACCGTTTCATAACCAACAATCAAAGCCCACTTTTGCCGATTTTATGCGCCATGCAGCTTAATATCTTATGGAAGCACTGATACAGAAATCATTAACAAACTCACTAAAAGGCGCATTTTCAGAATTTGAACGAATCCTACTTTAGGATGGCTCTTCATCTGCTGTTAAGGATGGATTAGCGCCCGTTTATCCTGGACGTTTTCATGCTATTAGCCCAGCAGCTGTAGAACTGCATGTCACCTAAATGACAAGCTTGAAGCGGTGACCATTACCGAGGACACTGCGGGGAAACGCGCCTATTTGCCCACCCCATTACAGTTATCATGTGCATCACTGTTAGCCGATGCCGGTTACTTCAGCCGGGATTATCTTGCCCATCTTCTCAAGGCACGGGTACGATTCATTATCAAAGCAGACAGGAAAATCAACCCTATTATCGAATCTTGTCATACACCCACGAAATACAATAAAAATTTGTCAGAGATGAAATTGAAATCCGCATTTTCTTATCTGTCAAAAAAACAGCCCAATGAGTTAACCGTAAAATGGCGGAACCATGAAGGAGAGGCATTTTTTTGTCGATGGCTGGTTACCTGGAATCCCGTCACCCAATGCTACCAACGTCTAGCCACCAATCTGCCATGTTCACGTTATCGCTCCACGCATATTATTGATCCTTACCGGTTGCGCTGGCAAATTGAGTTGTTATTCAAGGAGTGGAAATCTTATGCCGATCTAAAACGATTTAATACAGGTAAACCAACAAATTGTTGAAGGTCTGATTTGGTGTGGTCTGATGGCCGCAACTTTAAAGCTTTATTTAGCTCACTGTACACAATCAATTTTTCATGTCGAGATATCTACACGCAAGGTTCCGATGTGTTCTATTTATGTGTTGGCTCAGATTATTAAGCCATTATTCTCTTCGGAGAAAACCGGATTAGGTGATGCTATTACAAAAGCTTTACACTACTTTAAGGAGGCTCGCACGCTCATCCAAATCGGGACAGATCTGATGGCCGACTAAAAATTAGATTGTCTCCATATGTTGGAAATTTTAAGTACCTACGTATTATTATTATCAATAAAGTATATCCCCCCCATTTTACGATGGGCGGGGTATTTTTACTATACGGCGTATGGTTTCGTATTAAATATTGCTTTGACGGCGTTTTGTTATATACATAAAGCCAAGTAAAGCAACAAGCAACAAACTTATTGTTGTTGGTTCCGGAACCTCTACAGTCAGGGTAGATGAATACAGTGTAGCACTACCCTCATACAGGATATTGAAGGTGGTTGCGTAATTTTTAGGTTGAGCTATCCAGGAGGTATCCAGATCAAAAATAGTTGCTAAAGAACCAGTGCCAGAATTTAGATAACCTAAAGGATTGAAGTTGAATAGCATCTCAATTTCATTAGCTTCCACACCACTTGCTACTATTGAAAGAGTTGCACTAAGAATGCGATTAAGTGGCAGATCTGCGTCGTTGAATTGATGAGTCCATGTTGCCCCAGGAGAGCCGCTTGAAATCACCAATGGGGCACCGTATGTATCTGTAAAATTTATTTCATCAACTATAAATGATGATGCTTGTGCATTAGTGAGAGTGAAGAAAATTGCTGCACTGATAATTATTCCCCATAGCTTATTCCCTGTTTTCATTGTTATCACCATACCTATATTGCTTTCTTAAGAAATAGCCACAAATAATCATGGCAGATTTGTTTAATATCCTTCTATTTACTACATATTAGTCGATTTGTATCGAATATACGTATATGAAATTAGTCATATGATGATAGTAGCATAGAGCAATATATGTGAATGCATTAGAGTTATGTTTGATTTCGTGATGCACTAAACCACACAGAACTAAAGATAAGTTATTGATTGTAATGATATTTATGCGCGATATTGACGTAAGCTAAACCTTTCGCCCGAATGAGTTCCCTGTATTTAGATGCCAAAATTGATAAATTTGGCGAATTTATAACTTGTTCGAAAAGAAATAAAGCAACATAAACAATAAGTTAAATACTTTTGTGATAAGATTTAGTTCACATTCAGAGGTATTATTGTACCAGTCAATAATGCAATTAATTAGGATTTAAGTAACCTGCTAATCAGGCTTTCCCACTGGTTAATCAGGTGGTAAACCCAGCTCAATTGATCATGTATGCACAGTATTTGAATTAATGATGTAACTAATTGTGGATAAACATGTTTTTAATATTTTATTAGCGCTGGAACAGGGCAGTTTTCGCTCTATTACAAAACTGTTGAATTAGAAAAAGCAGTTCAGTTTATATGAATTTTTAATGTTATCATATGCTTAAATTGATTACATCAAGTAAATATTAAACGTTAGTTATAAATTTTAAAGGTAATTTTATGAATCCAAGTAAAAGTTTTATAGGGCTGTTGCTGGGACTGTTTATATTGTCAGGTATTGGTTGTAGCAATAATCCCTTACTGGAGCAGGCGAGCTATTCAGGTAGTACTCCTATATACATAATTGGTCCCGGTGACACCGTCGATATTTTTGTTTGGGGGAATGAGGAACTTTCATCATCGGTGCCCGTACGGCCAGATGGGAAAATTACTACGCCATTAGTTGAGGATGTGCCTGCCAGCGGTAAAACACCAGCTGAATTAGCAAGGCTGATGGAAAAACGACTTAAGCGATATATAAAAAACCCCATAGTAACTGTAATCGTGACAGACTTTGTCGGGCGATATAGTGAGCAGGTACGAGTTGTCGGGGCAGCAGAGACTCCACAGGCTATCCCTTACAATGAAAATATGACGTTGCTTGATCTGATGATAGCAGTAGGCGGGTTGTCCGAATTTGCTTCTGGTAATAGTGCAACAATTGCGCGCAAGGTTGATGGAAAGTTGAAGCAATATAGTGTGAGAATTGATGATTTAATAAAAGATGGTGATATATCTGCTAATGTGGACATATATCCCGGTGATATTGTGATAATCCCGGAAGCATGGTTCTAGCATATGAAATCCAGACACCAAAATCTGTATTCAACTAGTCACTGACTATGGGTGCTGAGTGAAGAAATAGTCCGAAATCTGGATATAATTTTATTATGATCGTAATAATCCAGAATACATGCAAAGAAAAAATAAGCGGTTCACTCGCAAATGGCAGACTATTGTTCAAAGTCTGGCTGTCAATATTCATTTGCAGACATAAAGCCAGCTTTAGATGGACGAACATATGTTCCAGGTATTAAACACGAGCAACTATAGATATGTATGAAGTACTACAACAGATATTAAGTTATTTGCGCAGTATGTGGCGTTACCGTTGGCATGCGATCCTGTTGTCGGGACTTATTATGATGATCGGTTGGTATAAAGTTTATCAAATGCCGGATTTATATTCTGTTAGCTCCAGTGTTCAAATTAATACAGAGTCAGTATTACGTCCATTATTGCGAGGCCTTGCAATAGAACCTGATTTATCAGAGCGTATGCACTTGATTACGAGAACATTGTTAAGTCGCCCAAATATTGGAAAACTTGCAAAAATGTCCGATCTTGATCTGCGGACTAAAAATGATGAGCAATTTGAAAATCTGGTGGGGAGATTGAAAAGTAATATCCAGCTCACAAGTTCAAGAACAGACAATAACCTTTACACCATTTCATATAGCAACAGGGATCCGAAGGTAGCAAAAAAAATAGTACAAAACTTGCTGAATATCCTTGTGGAAAGTACTTTGGGACAGTCAAGGGAAAACTCCGATACGGCACAAAAATTTCTACAACGGCAACTTAATGAATATGAAAAGGCATTAAAGCTATCTGAAGACCGGTTAAAGAAATTTAAGCGGGAAAAAGCAGCATATATGCCAACAATTGGTCGTGGCTATTTCGATAGTTTGCAAAATGTCCGTCAACAGAAAAGAGAAGCTGAATTATTATTAAATGAAGCAAATAAACGACGTGATGAACTTAAAAGACAGATTATTGGTGAAGAGCCGGTTTTTGGATTTGGAGAAGCTGGAGGTGGGCCAGAAGTATCACATCCAAACGATGCTAAAATTAGAGCATTGCAGGAAGAGATGGATTCATACTTATTGCAGTTTACAGAATTACATCCAAAAGTAATTACATTAAAAGAAAGTATAAAAAAGCTTAAGCAGGAAAGAGAAGAGGATCTTGCTGAAAATCCGCAAGTTATAGTAAGACAACCCGCACTGGAAACGAACCCGGTTTATCAGCAATTAAAAGTATCGCTTGCAGAAGCCGAAGCACAAGTTGCAGCATTAAGCGCCAGGTTTAAAGAATATACTAAACGTGAAAATGAATTGAAAGAGATGGTAGATACCTTGCCGCAAGTTGAAGCGGATTTAAATAGATTGACGCGTGATTACGAAATAAATCGGCAAAACTATGATGAGATTCGAGAAAGAAGCCAGACTGCCAAATTATCAGAAGAAGTAGAGCAAGCTGGTGATGGTGTTAAAATTAAGGTGATTGAGCCACCACGCTTGCCGCGGGAGCCGTCAGGGCCCAATCGAGCGTTATTTAATTCGATGGTGTTTATTTTTGGTCTGGTGGGGGGGGCTGGTCTCACCTTTATAATGGCGCAGCTGAGACCAGTTGTTTATGATCAGCACACCCTGCGTAAAATAACGGGGCTACCTGTTTTTGGTGAAGTCAGTAATGTTATGACTGATCAGTTTATTCGCAAAAAGAAAATCGAATACTTGGGATATGTTTCATCGTTAATCATGTTGTTGGTCGCTTATGCTGGAATTATGTATATCGAGCAATTTGGGCTTTAAGAACTACAAAGAATGAAATATGAACAATATTGAAAAAATTATAGAAAGGCTTAAAATCCAGGAAAAATCTGGCGATATAGTGAAGCCTGTAACTAATAATTTTATTAATGACCAACATGACGAGAAAGATCAAAAGCAAGTAACAATCAACAATAAAAATGAAATAATTTACTTAGATAAAGATTACTTGAAAGAACATGGGTTTTTAACAGAGGATGATCTGAATACTAAACAAGCTGAAGAATACAGAGTTATAAAACGGCCGCTATTAATGAATGCGTTTGGAAAGGGAGCCGTTAGTATCGACAAGGGTAATATCATTACTATATTGAGTGCATTGCCAGGTGAAGGAAAAACATTTACCGCGATGAATCTTGCAATTAGTTTAGCGATGGAGCGCAACACGACTATTTTGCTGATTGACTCTGATGTGACAAAACCATCATTAACCAAAATTTTCAATATGCAGGCCAAACCCGGATTGCTCGATCTATTGATGGACGAAAATCTGGATATTGGAGATGTAATAAGTAAAACGAACATTCCAAAATTAAGATTTATTCCTGCCGGAAAACAGAATGAGCATGCAGCAGAGTTGTTGGCAAGCAGAAGGATGAAAGAGTTCGTTAAAGAGATATCTGAAAGATACCACGACAGAATTATATTGTTTGATGCACCACCAATGTTAGCTACAAGTCATTCCTCTGTTTTAGCCCAGTTAGCTGGCCAGATATTGTTGGTTGTGGAATCTGGCAAGACATTACACGATAAGATAATTGAAGCGCTAAGTTTTATTGACAATGAAAAAGTCATAGGTTTGGTGCTGAATAAGAGTCGCAAAATGTTTGCTATGGATTATTATGGGTCATATGGTGAAGCGGCGATAAATCATGAAGAAGAAAAACAGAAATAAAATTCGGTTTATAAGCTCGCCCTGTTATCACACCTTTAAATTACTAATCATAGTTAAGTTGTTACTGTTATCCGGCGAATTATATGCGGCGCAATGGAGAACTGACTATGGAGTAGGTGGGACAATAAATTACATTGATAACATACTTCTTTCTCAATCCGGCTCAGAGCAGAGTGATATAGTATATGAAGCCACCCCCTTTATTACTGCGCAAGCAGATAGTGGCAGAATGAATTTAGAGCTTTACTATCAACTCCAGGCGCTTAGCTACGCAAAAAATGATAGCGCGAATACAGTATACCATCAACTATATGCTGACATGAATTTGGAATTGTCAGAAGAACTATTCTTTCTGGAACTGCGAGCAACTAATTCGCAAAGCATCGTTACCAGCACGGAGAGGATGCCAATAGGTAATTTGCCGATCTCGGGAAACAGAACGAATGTGGCCACATATACAGTTAGCCCATATATATCAAGAAATTTCTCCGACAATACAAGTATGTTGTTGCGTGGGACATTTACTAAAACATATTACGATGATGAATTTATAACATATATTGATTCGGAAATTGAAAATAGAATATATAATTTTTCACTAAGTAACGATTCAGAGACAAATTACATTGGGTGGCGACTGGATTTTAATAGAAATGAGTTTAGTGCGAATATTATTCCTGATAACTTTTACGAAGAGAAATCGTTGACGTTAACATATAACAAAAATCAACAATTTATCCCATTTGTGACGGTTGGGGATGAGAAAAACGGTATAGACCGGACAATAATGGATTCTGGTGGAGGGTACTGGAATGCCGGGCTAGAGTGGAACCCGACACCGAGAACATCAATATCGGTTGCAAAAGGGGTGCGTTTCTATGGTGATACCAGCAGATTTTCCTGGGAAACACGAGGTCGATTTCTGATAATAGGGCTTGATTATAATGAAACGGTAACATCGTCATCTACATTATTTAGCAGGCAGTCTCTAGGGCAGGTTCAGCAAGGGACCGGTTCCCTGGCGGGGCTTGAGGATATTACGGCGAGTATTTTTATAAGTAAAAGATTCACATCCCGGATAACTTATCAAAAGTCCAAATCAACTATTTCATGGCAAGTCTATAGTGATAACAGGAAATATGTTGCTACTGGTGAAGTTCTTAAATATCAGGGAAGTAATTTGAGCTGGGGTTGGCGAGCAGCAGCAAGAACAGAAATAACTCTTTCGACAAACTGGAATGAAAGTAAAGGTCAGACTGTTGGTGTAAATACGATTAAAGATTTTTCATTAGCCGTATCACGTGCAGTCTCAAGCAGGCTCAGAACTTCATTGGGCTACAGGTATAGGAATAATAAAATCAGCTCTGGGGGTGGTATCGGATATGTGCAGAATATTATTTATCTAAATGTAACCGCAGAATTTTAATGAATGTGGGCAACGAAGAAAAGAGGTCCGTTATTGTCAATGCCATGAGTGTTGATGTTGAAGATTATTTCCAGGTTTCTGCATTTGAAAAATATACTAACAAATCAATGTGGAATAGATTTGAACCAAGGGTGGAATATAATACAAATAGAATTCTTGATCTATTTGAGTATGCAGGTATAGAGGCGACTTTTTTTGTTCTTGGTTGGGTTGCGGAAAAATATCCGAGCTTAATTAAGCGAATCGCTGCAGAAGGTCATGAAGTTGCTAGTCACGGGTATGAACATATCCGCGTTACAAATCAAACGCCGGATGAATTCAGGCTAGACATAATTAAAACGAAAAAGATCCTTGAAGATATTTCCGGGGATGAAGTAAAAGGTTACAGGGCTGCAAGTTACTCTATCTGTAAAGATAACTTATGGGCATTAGGGTTGCTTGAGGAAACAGGACATAAATACAGTTCAAGTATTTATCCAATAAAGCATGATTTATATGGGATTCCTGATGCGCCGAGATTTGCCTATCGGCCAAACGGTGATGCTGGAATTTTGGAAGTACCGATTACCACATTGGAAATAGGTAAGAAGAGGATTCCCTGTGGCGGTGGTGGTTTCTTCCGATTATATCCATATATGGTATCAAAAATGGCCTATCAATATATAAATGTCAGGAATCAGCAATCTGGCATATTCTATTTTCATCCATGGGAAATTGACCCACAGCAACCAAAACCATTTTCCAGGCTGAGCTTTAAAACGAAGTTCAGACATTATCTGAATCTCGATAAAACAGAGTCAAGGCTGAAATCTTTGCTTGAAGATTTTTCATGGGGTCGTATGGATAAAATATTTTTACCGAACAGGTGAAATTTTAAGAAAAGGCTGATTATTCGGCTTATATTCTGTACAGATTGTTGCGGAGATATTTGTCTATGATTAGCTTTTTTTCGCCCCGGATAGATGTATTGGCTGTGAATGGGTATGTATGTAGCCATAACTATAGAGTTTCCTTAAGGGAATAATAGCGATGCGGGCTTTCGCTGGACGGCCTGTAAGCATAAAAAACCTGGGATTGAATTTGTGAGCATAATAAAAAATTTAGCAACCGATCATATTTTTAAATGGGATGCCTATGTGGAAAATCATCCAGATGGAACATTTTTTCACAAAGCGGGTTGGCAAGCAGTAATAGAGAAATCGTTTGGGCATAGAACCTATTACCTGTTTGTCGAAGATGAGGGTGAAATAACTGGCATACTGCCTATGGCAAAAGTGTCAAGTTTATTTTTTGGTAAAGCATTAGTGTCAACGCCATTTTGTGTTTATGGTGGTGCAATTGCAGATAATGATGAAACGCTGGATATGCTATATGAAGAAGCAAGTCGATTAGCAAAGGAATCGAAAGTGTCTCATTTTGAAATGCGAAATTTAAAGAATAAATACAGCGATTGGCCTGAAAAAGATTTGTATGTAACCTTCCGAAAGGAAATAAGTCCTGATCCGGATGAAAATATGACGGCCATTCCAAGAAAGCAAAGAGCAATGGTAAGAAAAGGAATAAAAGCCGGACTCAGAACAGAAATTACAGAAGATATTGGTCAGTTCTATGATCTTTATTCATTAAGTGTTCGTAATCACGGCACCCCAGTTTTTTCAAAAAAATATTTTGAGTTATTGAAGATTATTTTTAAAGAAGCATGCGAAATTAGGGTGATTTATAAGGCAGATACTCCAGTCAGCACAGTAATGACATTTTATTTTAAAGATGAAGTTATGCCATATTATGGAGGTGGCAATCTTGATGCGAGAAAATATAACGCATTTGATTTTATGTATTGGGAAATAATGAAGGATGTATGTCAAAGAGGTTACAGAATTTTTGATTACGGCCGCAGCAAGAAAGGAACAGGATCATATAGCTTTAAAAAAAACTGGGGTTTTGTACCGGAGTCATTGCACTATCAGTATGACCTTATAAATACGGACAGGATCCCCGATGTTAATCCGCTGAATCCAAAGTACCAGATATTCATAAAATTATGGCAGAGGCTACCTCTTTCGGTTGCGAATATCATTGGCCCTTTTATATCGAAAAATCTGGGTTGACCTGTGGATTCACTACTCTATTTGGTGCACAGGATACCTTACCCTCCTAACAAAGGAGATAAAATCCGTTCATATAATATTTTCAAGTATCTTTCAAAAAAATATCATATATATCTTGGTGCCTTTGTTGATAATGAAAACGATTGGCAGCATGTGGAGTATTTTGAATCACGATGCAAAGACTCATTTTTTATTAAATTGAATCCCAGGCGAAACAAGTTATGGAGTTTGTCTGGTTTACTAACGGGCGAAGCTTTATCGGTTGCTTATTACAGGAATAAATATTTCAAGGAGTGGGTAAACAGCACAATCAGAGAGAATAAGATTGATAAGATTTTAGCTTTTTCATCACCAATGGCACAGTATATTAATGAAAAAGAAATGAAGAACCAGGTGAAAATAATGGATCTGGTAGACGTTGATTCGGATAAATGGAGGCAATATTCTGATCTGAAGGGGTGGCCAGAAAATTGGCTCTATAGGCGAGAGGCAAAGAAGCTTTTCCAATATGAACGTAAAATTCTCTCATTATTTAATAAGACAACGCTAGTATCAGAAGAAGAGGCAGAACTGCTAAAGAGTCTTGTTCCTGAATTAGATGAAAAGATTAGCCATTTTTCAAATGGCGTGGATACTGATTATTTTTCACCGGACAAAAATTACAGATCACCATATGAAGCGAAAAAAAATATTATTGTGTTTGCAGGTGCAATGGATTATTGGGCCAATGTAGATGCTGTTAAATGGTTTGTGGAATATGTTTTTCCGGTTGTCAGAGATAACATGAGTGATATTCAATTTTACATTGTTGGCAGCAATCCAACTTCTGAGGTTCGTGCGCTGGGTAAAATTCCCGGAGTAATAGTCACAGGTTCGGTAATTGATATCAGACCATATGTTTACTTTTCAAATCTTGTAGTGGCACCGCTGCGTATTGCCAGAGGGATCCAGAATAAAGTGCTCGAAGCAATGTCATTGGCAAAGCCGGTACTTGCGACTACAGAAGCAGCAGAAGGGATTGATGCAATCCCCGATAAACACTTGTTTATTGCAAATGGTGAACATGAATATCATAAACGAATTCTTGAAATGCTTAAAGGAGAGATGCAACAGAGTGGCAACGATGAGGCAAGGAATCTAGTGGTGAAAAATTATTCATGGAACAGTAAGTTAGAAGGGCTTGATTTCCTGTTGCGATGATATGATGTGGCATATTTATCGGCGACTAAATGGACAAACAAAATAAAAACAATATGAAGTATATGAAAAAGTCCAAATTATTTAATCTCCATAGTGACACAGATAAGCGATATAACTGGCATCATGCGCTTATTTTGTCAGGCGTTTCAATTCTTTTTTTGTTTGTCGCATATTGGCAAACGTTTTATGAAATCGTTGACATCTGGTTGCGCTCAGACACATTCAAGCATGGATTTATTGTTTTTCCTATTGTTATTTATCTTCTTTGGAATAGTAGAATTAAAAGTTATTCCACCTCACCTCAAACATCAGTGCCAGGAATTCTAATATTACTTGTTTTTAATGTTTTGTGGTTTGTCGGCTATATAACGGACCTTGGTTTGTTAAAACATTTAAGTTTCATTGCCATGATACCAGCAATTTTTTGGTCATTGCTCGGTGGAAAATTTATTAAGAACAACATATTTCCTATGGCATATTTATTTTTTGCAGTACCAATGGGTGAGTTTTTAATTCCGCAGTTACAGGATATAACTGCATCAATGTCAGTATATTTATTGCGCTTAAGTAATGTGCCGGTGGTTCTTGAAGGAAGATATTTCTATATTCCTAATGGCTCTTTTGAAGTTGCACAAGCATGTAGTGGTATACGCTATCTTATAGCGACACTAACAGTTGGGTCTCTATATGCTTATTTTATGTATGCAAGTTTTTGGCGCAGATTATTATTTATGTTATTAGCGATATTTGTTCCTATAATCGCAAATGGTATACGTGCATATGGCATCGTGATGTTGGCTAACTTTAGTGATTATAAGTATGCGATTGGTTTTGATCATGTTATTTATGGCTGGATTTTCTTTGGGGTCGTTATTTTTTTATTATTCTGGATTGGTTCATTGTTCCTGGAATCGAAGCAGGGGGTGATGGAGAATAAAAGAGTAATTTTGTTAAAGGAAAATATTGAGGGGAAGAAACAAAATTATCTATATCCATTTGTGGTATTGCTTATTTTATCACTGGCACCGCTTACATTAAGCTGGCGAGACCGGTGGGGGAATGATGAGTCATATGAATCGTTTACTATTCCAGTGTTAAACCAGAAAGGCTGGCAAGGGCCTTATGAGAGTGATGATGCATGGCGGCCCCATTTTAATGGGGCAACGCAAGAGTATCGAGTTGCATATAGCAGGGCGGGAGAAAATGTAGAAGTGTATCTGGCATATTATCAAAAGCAGCAGCAGGATAGAGAAATGATAAATGTCATTAACAGGTTTTATAATAAAAAGCAATTCACAAGAATAAATGAATTTACACAAAAATTGAAATTTGATAATGGGACGGACATATCAGTTCGAGCAAGGGAATTGAGGTCAAAAATCAGTACAAGAATTATGTATGACTGGTATTTGATTGATACTACACCAACAATAAATATCCTGGTTGCAAAATTACTTGAAGCCAGATCTAAATTTTCAAGCAAAAAAAAAGGATCGTTAGCTATTGCAATAACAGCAGAGACTTCGAATTCTGATGAAGAATCGATTCAGCTACTTAATGAATTTGTTGCTGATTTTTACCCATCACTTCGGGCTAATATGGCTGTTGAGAATCAGACTGTGGCTGAATAAATCATGATTGGAAGTAATGCGGATGAACGACCACTTATTGCCCATATTATCTACCGCCTTGGTATTGGAGGTCTGGAGAATGGGCTAGTCAATTTGATTAACCATATGCCGGAGATTAGGTATCGGCATGTCATTATTTGTATGACGGAATATACGGATTTTCGGTATCGAATTTATAAAAAAGATGTGAAGTTTTATCAGCTTCATAAGCGAGAGGGCAAAGATCCGTTGGTTCTCCTTAGGTTGTGGAAATTGCTTTGTAAACTAAAACCAGACATCGTGCATACACGCAACCTTGGTGCTCTGGAATGTGCATTACCAGCATTTTTAGCTGGTGTAAGTATACGGATACATGGAGAACATGGGCGTGATATGCTGGATATTAATGGGAGCAACAAAAAATATATAGCAATAAGAAAAATATTCAGGCCGTTCATAAGCAAATATATTGCTTTATCCAAAGATTTGGAGAATTGGTTGCATTATTCGATAGGTATTAGTCGAGAAAAAATCGTACAAATATATAACGGTGTTGATTGTGAAAAATTTTCACCCGAAAGAACTGTGGGGAATAAAACACCGCTGAGATCTCGCGCGGGTCCAAATATTAAAATTATTGGAACAGTTGGAAGAATTAGTGCGGAAAAAGATCAATTTAGTTTTGTTCGCGCGCTAGTTGTTATATTCAAAAAACATCCAAATTTAAAAAGAACTTTACGTTTTATGATCGTTGGTGATGGGCCATTACTTGATGAGCTGAGACAGATGGTTACTCAAAGTGACCTGGAAAAATATGTATGGCTGCCGGGAGCGAGGGATGACATACCTGAATTATTTAATGAAATGGATGTATTTGTTTTACCGTCACTTGGCGAGGGTGTATCTAATACAATACTGGAAGCAATGGCTTCCAGATTGCCGGTCGTTGCAACAAATGTTGGGGGAAACCCGGAGCTGGTTGTCGAAGGGGAAACCGGCATGATGGTGCCATCTTCTGATCCGGATAAATTGGCGTTTGCAATACTGGAATATCTGGAAAATCCAGAGAAAATCAGAATTCATGGTGATGCTGGAAGAATGCGTGTTGAGCAGGAATTTAGTATGAAGGTAATGGTGAATTGTTACATAAATATATATAACAAAGCTTTGGGCGTTGGATCTTAGATTCAATATTTTTAAAATAAAAGAGACTGAATAAATATTATGTGCGGCATCGTTGGGATTTTTGATATCAATGGAACTTCTACTATAGATCGGGAGCTGTTGTCCCGCATGAATGAGACGCAGTTTCATCGTGGCCCAGACGAAGGAGGGTTGCATACTGAACCAGGTGTTGGGCTTGGTCACAGGCGATTGTCAATTATCGATTTGACGAGTGGACAGCAACCCCTTTTCAATGAAGATCACTCAGTAGTGGTTGTTCATAATGGTGAAATATATAATTTTCAGAGTCTGGCGGAGGAATTAAAAAATTGCGGCCATACTTTTCGCACTCATTGTGATACAGAAGTTATCGTGCATGCGTGGGAGGAGTGGGGGGACGAGTGCGTTAACCATTTTCGTGGAATGTTCGCTTTTGCAATTTGGGACCGAAATAAGAAAACTCTTTTTCTTGCACGTGATCGTTTGGGTAAAAAGCCTCTTTACTATGCGGTACTACCTGATAATCGTTTTATTTTTAGTTCCGAACTCAAAGCATTGTTAATACACAAAGAACTCTCAAGGGAGTTGGATTTTACGGCAGTAGAAGATTATTTTGCATTAGGTTATATTCCAGATCCTAAATCTATATTCAAGTCTGTTTTTAAGGTACCCCCAGCGCATACTTTAACGGTTAAACACGGAAAACCCGTGGCACGGCCACGGGAATATTGGGATATTTCATTTGAACCGATAAGCAACATGTCTGAGCAATCTATACAGGATGAGCTTATAGAGCGTTTAAAAGAGTCAGTTCAGGTCAGGTTGATGTCAGATGTGCCCCTGGGAGCATTTTTATCAGGTGGCGTTGATTCAAGTGCTATTGTTGCAATGATGGCACAGCTAAATCCTACTACTCCAGTAAATACCTGTTCTATTGGTTTTGGTGATCCTGAATTTAATGAAACAGGATTTGCGCAAATGGTCGCAGATCGATACAAAACTAATCATTATTTGGAACAAGTCGATCCTGATGATTTTGAAATGCTGGATAAACTTGCACTAATGTATGACGAACCGTTTGCAGATAGTTCGGCTATACCTACTTACCGAGTTTGTGGACTAGCCAGAAAACGTGTCACGGTTGCACTATCAGGTGATGGTGGCGATGAGAATTTTGCAGGTTATCGGCGTCACCGCTGGCATATGAATGAAGAAAAAATAAGAGAGCTTTTTCCTGGAGCATTCCGCAAACCGGTTTTTGGATTTCTTGGTGCAGCGTATCCAAAAATGGATTGGGCACCAAAGGTCTTACGTGCAAAATCGACTTTCCAGGCGCTTGCTAAGGATGGCTTTGAAGCATATTTGCATAGCATCTCAGTTGTAACAGATGGTTTAAGAACGAAAATGTTTTCTCAGGATATGCATGATAGATTGAATGGTTATCATGCGCTAGAAGTGTTTAGGCATCATGCTCTACGGGCACCAACACAGGATCCACTTTCTTTGATCCAGTACATCGACATGAAGACTTATCTTCCTGGAGATATTCTAACGAAGGTTGATAGAGCGAGTATGGCTCATTCTCTTGAGGTTCGAGTACCCATATTGGATCATCAATTTATGGAGTGGGTGGCAAGATTGGCGCCAACCATGAAATTAAGGAAGCAAGAGGGCAAGTATATCTTTAAGAAGTCACTTGAGCAGTATTTACCCCATGGTGTTTTATATCGTCCTAAAATGGGATTTGGTGTGCCTATCTCAGGTTGGTTTCGTGGACCTTTGAAAAAACAGGTCAGGGATGCAATTTTAGGGAAAACATTAGCTGAAACAGGCATGTTTGATAGCAAGTACCTAAAATTATTGGTTGATGAACATCAGTCTGGAATAGGTGAGCATAGCTCAGTTTTATGGTCATTATTGATGTTCGAGTCGTTTCTTCGTCAGGTTGTTTATGGTTGAGAATTTATATGAAGCTCCTGACTTTCAGTACCCTATACCCTAATATTGTTGTGCCGCGTCATGGTGTTTTTGTAGAGACACGCCTACAACATTTGCTAGCAACTAATGAAGTTGAGAGTCGTGTTGTTGCGCCCGTGCCATGGTTTCCATGGTCCGGTAGTATATTTGGTGAATATGGCAAGTATAGACGTATCCCGGATAAGGAAGAATACAATAATATTCAAGTCAATTATCCACGCTACGTTGCTATTCCGAAAATTGGTATGAATATTACCCCCTTCCTGATGGCCATGGCCGTTTTACCTGAAATCAAACGCATCATTAAAAGTGGTTATGATGTTGATATTATTGATGCACACTATTTCTACCCAGATGGTGTGGCAGCAATATTAATTGGGAAAATAATAAATAAGCCAGTTGTCATCACAGCAAGAGGGACTGATCTAAATCTTATACCAAAGTTTACGTTGCCTAGAAAAATGATTCTATGGGCAGCAAAGAACTCAGATGGGATGATAACAGTATGCAAAGCATTGAAAGATGTTATTGTCGATCTCGGAGTTGAGAGTGAACGTGTGCGTGTTTTACGCAATGGTGTAGATTTAGTAAAATTTACTCCACCTGAGAATCGAGAAGTATTGAGAAAAAAAATAGGATTTGAAGGGCACAATATTTTATCAGTAGGGCATTTAATAGAAAGAAAAGGGCATCATCTTATCATTGAAGCTATACAATATTTGCCTGAGGTTAATCTTTGGATAGCAGGTGAGGGGAGTGAAGATGCACGTTTACGTCGGTTGGTTGACTCCTTAAACCTTTCTAAACGAGTACATTTTTTAGGAGCATTGAGCCAGGAAGATTTAAAACAATACTATGGCGCTGCTGATGCTTTAGTACTTGCATCAAGTCGAGAAGGGTGGGCCAACGTTTTATTAGAGGCAATGGCCTGTGGAACACCTGTTGTTGCAACAAATGTTTGGGGAACACCCGAAGTTGTCGATGGTTCTGAGGCTGGTGTACTTGTGAAAGAACGAACTGCATTATCAATTTATGAAGGTATAGGAAGCATATTGGCAGAACTACCCGATCGTGCAAAGACGAGAAGCTATGCAGAAAGGTTTGATTGGGAGGAAACTTCACAAGGACAGATAGATTTATTTAAATCGATATTAAATAGTCGGCATTGAAATATAGCTAAGCTAATTTTTTAAAAGAATTTTAATTTTGAGTGTTTAATTCCCTTCTGCTTGCAGCGAATTTCTATTGTAGGTGCGCTTTAGCCGCACAAGTTTGCCTGAAGGCGAACCTACAATTAATATCCCGTCCGCTTGCGGCGAGGTAGTTTATTGATAAGGGCAGTAGAATAAACGCCTAGAAAATCTGTTTAAGCACGAAAAGACCGGGCGAAATCCGAGGTTGAGAATTGAGCAAGCCGAGGAAACCTAACATTAACCAGAGCAAATTTTATTTCCTGGTTTACTCGAGCAACTCAACTCAAAGCATCATCCACTGCAGTTGCTAAAATAGATTGATTGCTTGTTTTTAGAGGCCGAGTTATTACTAGTTTGTTTACATATAGGTGAGGCTAATAAGCAGATCCGTTTGAGGGCGGATTTATCAATCCTGAAGCACATGAGGAACCTGTCAGATAAGGATTGAACTATAAAATTAAAACATAGTGAAATGGTGCCGAAAAAATATTTTTGACAATAATATTGCTTAAAGTAGCGAAAATTCTTGATAATTAATTGATAAGGTAAAAATTTATGGATATTAGTATATTTGGTATGGGCTATGTAGGTGCTGTTTCACTTGCATGTCTGGCAAGAGACGGCCACAAAGTGATCGGAGTTGATCTTGATAAAGTAAAGCTGAAACTTATTGCTAGTGGACAGTCACCTATTATTGAGGAAGGGATGCCAGAATTGGTTCGGGATGTAGTAAAAAACGGAAATATTGAAACGTCAACAGAGGCTGAATATGCAATCAGAGGTTCAGAGGTTTCCTTTGTATGTGTAGGAACACCCTCAAGCTTAGATGGAAGCCAGGATCTAACGGCAATAAGACGTGTTACAGAACAGATTGGGGTGGCGCTTAGGAATGTCGAGCATTATCATGTGATTGTGTACCGCTCAACTATTCAGCCGGGAACGATAGAAAATATTGTAAAACCAATATTAAAGGAAACATCAGGTCGAGAGTTGGGAGTTAATTATGGCATATGTTTTCAACCAGAGTTTCTTCGAGAAGGATCTTCAATAAAAGACTATGATAATCCGCCGTATACTATCGTCGGTGGAGATTCAGAGAAATCCATAAGTAAGTTAAAACAGTTATTTGAGCATTTACCGAATGAATTTTATTCAACTGATATTGGTACTGCAGAAATGCTAAAAATTGTGTGTAACAATTTCCACGCATTAAAAGCAACATTTGCAAATGAAGTTGGAAGAGTTTGTCAGTCATTAAATATTGATTCTCAGGCGGTAATGGATCTGGTCTGTATGGATAAGCATTTAAATATTTCAACAGCATATATGAAGCCTGGTTTTGCATTTGGTGGTTCATGCTTGCCGAAAGATTTGCGTGCATTACTTCATATAGCAAAAACCAATAATGTTAATATACCAATGCTGTCTGGATTATTGCCCAGCAATAGTATTCATATTGAACATTCTATTAATATGGTCTTGCAGTTAAATAAGAAAAAAATAGGAATGATTGGATTAAGCTTCAAAACAGGAACAGATGACCTTCGTGAAAGTCCCCTGGTTGAATTGGCGGAAAGATTTATAGGAAAAGGATTAAATCTTCGCATTTATGATCCAGAAGTAAATATATCTCGTTTAATGGGGGCAAACCGTAAATATATAGAAGAAGTTATACCGCATATAGCTTCTCTAATGTGTGATAATATTGATGAAGTATTTACCGAAAGCGAGGTTATTATTGTCGGCTTGAACAACAGGGAGTTACTTGATTCTGTTTATAAGTTAAGCCGCCCAGAGCATCAAATTATTGATTTGGTGAATCTTCCCGACCAAAGTAAGTTAAGAAGCCAGTATAAAGGAGTATGTTGGTGAGTAAACCAAAGCTACTTTTTGTATCACCAAGATTTTTGTTTCCAGCAGATTCTGGCGGAAAAATAAGAACAACACAGATTTTGCGTGGTATGAAAAATGGTGCATTTGACATCACGCTGGTTTCTCCTGTTACCAAATCAGATGTTGAAAAATATTCAGATGAATTGATTACAATATGCGATCATTTTGTTTATTGGGAAGAGGCTGCTAGAGGATTTACATACCAAATTAAGAGGTTGTTTGGATTATTGTCTAAACTGCCTATATCGGTATTTTCTGATCGTAATTCGAAAGCGCAACGTACGATACAGAAAGAACTAAAAAATAACCCGGACTTGATAGTGTTCGATTTTTTGCACTCAACTGTTAATTTGCCCCAAAAAATCGAAGTTCCAACCATTATATTTACCCATAATGTTGAAGCAGAAATATTTCAAAGACATTATGATGTGTCACAGACTTGGTTTAAAAAAATGCTTTGGAATAATCAGTGTTTAAAGATGAAATCCTATGAGGGTAGGATTTTGAATGATTTCGATACAGTTGTAGCTGTGTCAAAAAAAGATGCTGAAATATTTTCAGAATTATATGAATTGGATGATGTTGAAATTATACCAACAGGCGTTGATCTTGATTATTTTAAATATCAGGAACCATGCATGAGCAAAACAATTGTGTTTACGGGGGCAATGGACTGGATGGCTAATATTGATGGAATGGGATATTTTCTGGAAGAGATATGGCCCGGGATAGTAAAACATGAACCTGATGCATCGGTGTTGGTGGTAGGAAGAAACCCACCACAAAGTTTAGTTGATAGAGTTAGAAAGACAACAAGTAACTGGAAATTTACTTACTTTGTAGATGATATAAGACCATATGTTGCAACAGCAGCATTATTTATTATTCCTTTACGCGTAGGAAGTGGGACGCGTATAAAAGCCTTTGAAGCAATGGCAATGGGTTGCCCTGTTATTTCAACCAGCGTTGGAATTGAGGGGTTAGCTGTTAAAAATGAAGAAAATTGTATTTTAGCTGATGATGCTGAGATTTTCTCATCAAATGTTGTGCGCTTGCTTAGGGATGGGGATGAACGTAATAATTTATCTCGAAATGCTAGAAAATTTGTTGAAGAAAAATATTCTTATAAAAATGCATCAAATAAATTTCAGGAAATTTGTATTCAAACGCTACGGTCCAAAAAAGGCAGTTAAAGTTAATGGATTTTAAATTGATTATCTGGTGATAATGATTCAATTACGGTATATAAGTTTGAGATAACAAATGATTTTAAGTTTAAAGACAGTTTTATTTAAGTCCGTACGTAAACTGCTTCCCTTGAAGGGTAAATTAATAATATTGACTTACCATCGTGTCCGGCCTAATAATGTTCCGTTTTTGTTAGGAAATGTTGATGTAAATGCATTCGAAAAGCATGTGTCACTAATTAAGCGATTATATACGCCATTATCATTATCAGAAGCATCCGAGAAACTCAGGCAAGGAAATTTACCGGATAATGCGGTGTGTATAACTTTTGATGATGGTTATGCCGACAATTATAATCTTGCCTTGCCCATTTTAAGAAAGTGGGAAGTTAAAGCAACATTCTTTATCGCCACAGGATTTTTAGATGGTGGCAGGATGTGGAATGATACAGTTATTGAGGCGGTGAGAAATACATTAAAAAGAAATTTGGATCTGCAGGAGATTGGTTTATCACTATACCCAGTAGCCTCTGTGCAAGAAAAGCAGCAAGCGATCACATCAATACTTAATGAACTAAAGTATTTGCCTATCCAGGAAAGATATCAGAAATCAGAATCACTAGTACAATCTGCTGGCCAAGAACTACCTAATAGCCCGATGATGACCTCAGAACAGGTCTTGTTAATGAATAGGGCGGGAATGGAAATTGGTGCCCATACAGTAACTCATCCAATACTCAGCAATCTAACAAGTGCGAAGGCGGAGAACGAGATTGTTGAGAGCAGAAAATTATTACAAAATATTACTTCTAGTGAAGTCGCCTGCTTTGCATATCCTAATGGTAAACCAGGTATAGATTATTACAAAGAACATACAGAATTAGTTAAACAAGCAGGATTTAAATGTGCAGTATCTACAACTTGGGGGTGCGCTAATGCCAATTCAGATATGTACCAACTACCACGTATAGGCACATGGGACATGTCAGATGCTCGATTTAATTTGATGATGATTAAGACATGTATGAGGTGTAACACATGGCAGGATTAAGTGGCTGGATAAATATAAAAAATAAAGATAATAATACGGCAGCTGTTACAGAGAATATGCTTGGCGATATCTGTCACTTCGATCAAAGTCCAGGAACCAGCATGCAATCTCCTCAATGGGGCTTTTGTCTAGCGCAACCTGAGTATAATGATTATATTTTGCAGAATGATGATGCAGTCGTTCTTGTATACGGGAACCCTGTAATTGTTGGAAAAGACAAATCTATTCGGTCAGGAAAAAATTTGCTCCATTATTGTCTGGAATCATATAAAAATAAAGGAATAAAATTTTTATCAGATGTTTCTGGACCATTTTCATTGGCGCTATATTTATTTAAGGAAAATCGCTTATTGCTTGCAATAGATCGAATAGGTATTCAACAGATGCATTACCATGTAAGTGGAAGTTCAGTTGTGTTTTCAACAGCAATGCCTTCATTTAGAAACCATCCATATGTCAATTCCAGTATTGATATGCAGTCAATATATAATTATATATATTTTCATGTTATACCTGGCCCAGACACAATATATACTAATGTACATAAAATAATGCCAGGCCATTGTTTGGAATTCATTAATGAGAAAGTAAATGAACAGTGTTATTGGTCAATAGAGTTTACCAATGAACACACCAAGAAAAATCATAAAGAATTAAAGAATGAATTCTTTGATAGGTTCACAGAAAGTGTAAAAAGAGACGTAAATGATTCTGCTTCTGTCGGTTGTTTTTTGAGTGGAGGGACAGATAGCTCAACAGTTGCTGGATTTTTAGGTGATGTGACAGGTAAGCCTGCAAAAACTTATTCTATAGGTTTTAATGAGGAAGGTTATGATGAAACATATTATGCACGTGTTACATCAAAGTATTTTAAAACAGACCACCATGAATACTATGTTACGCCGAAGGATGTTGTTGATATTTTCCCGAAAATCGCAAGCATTTATGGAGAACCTTTCGGCAATTCGTCAGCCGTACCAACCTATTACTGTGCGAAAATGGCTAAAGAGGATGGTATAAAAAAATTATTAGGTGGTGATGGAGGAGATGAACTATTTGGTGGAAATGAAAGGTATGCGACACAAATTTTATTTTCTTACTACCATAAGCTACCTGAAACCTTAAGAAATTTAATGATCGAGCCATTTATTAATGCTATCCCATTTGGTAGCAAAATTATGCCTGTTCACAAGATACGCCGATATATTGAACAGGCATCCTTACCTACAGTAGATCGTATGGTTACTTATAATCTTATAAATGTTATGGGTGCAAAGAATATTTTTACAGATTCGTTTCTAGAACAGGTAGATATACAAAACCCAATAAATCATTTAAGAAATGTATATGGCGGCATAAACGCTAATACAATGCTTAATAAGATGCTGGGGTTGGATTTAAAAATAACTATTGCAGACAATGATATTCCAAAAGTAAGCAAGATGTGTGAGTTAGCCGGAGTGAGTGTGGCGTATCCTTTGCTATCAGATGAAATGTTAGATTTTACATCCCGCCTTTCCATAGATGAAAAGGTCAAACGGCTAAAATTGAGATGGTTTTTCAAAAAGGCATTAACCGGATATTTACCAGATGAAGTCCTGACAAAAAAGAAGCACGGGTTTGGGTTGCCGTTTGGTAAGTGGATGGTAAAAGAAAAAGAAGTACGAGATCTGGCATTTGATCTTTTGACAGACTTCAAGACTCGAAATTATGTAAGGACCGATTTTGTTGAAAATTTAAGACAAAATAAGCTATATGATCACCCAGATTATTATGGAAATCTTGTATGGGTCTTTATGATTCTTGAAGATTGGTTAAAAAAGTAAGGTGGGATAATGATATATAGACAAATATTATCTAAATATGGTTTTAAAGCATTTATGCTTATTTGTTGTTTATATATAAACAATGCAAATGCAGATCTTAATTGTAGTTACTCGTTAGCTAATGCATATGGTCCTTATGATTATACTAACCCAGAACATTTTTCTGCTAGATTGCCAATAGTAAATTCCCACCACTATACCCAGGAAATCATAAGAAGCGCACAACGTATTAGTGATAGGCCATTACCACCTTTAGATATTGTGGACAACCTTGATTATACCTTGAGAGCTTTTCCTAATCATCATCAAGCATTGAATTCAATAGCGGATTATTTATTGTATCTTTCAAAAAATGATAATAATAGATATAGAGAGCTTACTAAAAGGTTTAGAAAGCCTGAATGTTATTTTGAAAGAGCGATTAGGTTTAAACCGTCAGATGCTACAGTTCATCTAATTTATGGGGTTTTTTTGGTGAAGAAGAAAAACCTAAAGAGAGCTTTAGAAGAAATGGAAACAGCACTTAAATTGAGGAAAGATAACCCAGAGGTGCTTTATAATATTGGTCTTATCTATTATAAACAAAATAATTTAGAAAAGGCCGCTGAATATGCAAAACGGGCATATAATTTAGGATTTTTACTCCCATTTTTAAGGGATGAACTAAAAAGAAGGGGGAAGTGGTGAAACAGAATCGCATGTATGCAGGAGGTCAACTATATGCTGCTTGATGAGGTTGTAGCAATTTTAATGGATTCGCTAGGTATTGGTGCTAATTCTGTAAAATTTACAGAAGAAACACCATTGTTAGGAAGCATTCCTGAATTTGATTCTATGGCAGTAGTAACTGTAATAACTGCATTAGAAGAAACCTATGGTTTTTTCGTTGAGGATGATGAGATAAATGCTGAGACATTTGAAACTATAGGATCTTTGTGTAAATTTGTTCAAGATAAAATTAGTTGATGATAATAACTTGATATATTTATGACTAATTATTTTTTTTTACAAGCAACACAGGGCAAACTTTTTTGCACATTTTACTCACCGGGTGCAGCCGATAATAATCTGGAGACGATTCTTTTTGTGCCTCCATTTGGTGAGGAAATGAATAAATCCCGAAGAATGATAGCGCTACAGGCAAGGGCATTTTCAGATATGGGGTATGGTGTGTTTATTGTCGATCTTTATGGATGCGGAGATAGTGAAGGCGAACTTTATGAGGCAAAATGGGATCTGTGGTTGGATGACTTAAGAGTATGTATTGATTGGCTTAGACGTTACAAAGGCGACAGAATAAATCTATGGGGATTAAGGTTAGGAGCAATACTTGCTTTAAACTTAACTGAGAAAATAGAAATTGATATTCCAAAAATAATTCTTTGGCAGCCTGTTTTAAGAGGAGCAAGCGTTCTAATGGAGATGTTGAGAATGAAGGTGGCTGCTGAGATGCTATTAAAGCATGATAGCAATCATCCGAGAATATCAACAAAAGATTTAAAACAAGAATTGTTATCAGGAAAAAAAATTGAATTGTCTGGCTATGAAATAAACTCCGACATAGCTGCGGCATTGGAGAGATCAGCTCTAATAGAATATACGCCGATAAATTCAAAAATAATTTGGCATGATGTATTGCGAGAAAATATACCAAACATTACACTTGTTGCAAAATCTGTTCTGAATAAATGGGAGAAAAATGATATTACTATATATCATAAAATCATTATTGGCGAAAATTACTGGAGCAGTGGCGAAATAATCGAGTGTACTGATTTAATAGAAGAAACCTGCGATACCTTTAGGTCCTGTTAATCTATGTCAGATAAAGAAGAAGTATTTACGTTTAAATGTCACGATAGTCATTTAGTAGGCGTATTGCATCATGTAAAAGACGCTTCTGATTATGCTGTGTTAATTGTTGTAGGTGGACCACAATACAGAGTTGGTAGTCATAGACAATTTGTCCTGCTTGCAAGAACCCTGGCCAAAAATGGCATTCAGACAATGCGGTTTGATTACCGTGGCATGGGTGATAGTGAAGGTGAGCGTAGAACGTTTGAAGACATTGATGATGATATAAGGGCAGCAGTTGATACTTTATTTTCTAAAGTACCTAACTTAAAAGGTGTTGTAATATGGGGATTATGTGATGCCGCCTCTGCTATACTAATGTATGCAGCAAATGATAATAGGATAAATGGACTTATTTTGCTTAATCCATGGGTACATTCAGAAAGCACAAGTGCAAAGGCATATATGAAGCACTATTATCTCTCTCATTTTTTCTCGCTGGATCTTTGGAAAAAAATTCTCACAGGCAATTTCAGGTTTTTTGAGTCGATTAGATCATTTCTTTCCATGTTTTATTCTATGTTTTTTGGCGGCAAAGTAAATGAAAACAAAGGCAATGTGAGTCCAGAATCAGGATCGTTTCATAATATCATGGCTAATGGTTGGAAAAACTTTACTGGCAGAATTATGATTATCTTAAGTGGTAATGATTTAACTGCATCAGAATTTATGGATTTAACCAGGGGATCGTCAAGATGGAAAAGGCTTATGAAAAATGAAAATGTAATGGTTCATAATCTACCTTTGTCTGATCACACCTTTACACATAGAGAATGGAGTGATCAGGTAGAAAAGTGGACAGTCGAGTGGGTCAAATCGATATGACAGCTCAATCTAGCCTTAGCTTGGCGCTATGCAGCAAATAGTAAAAAAATCGCATCTAATCAACTACGTCTGTTTGATGAAGCTGAAGTTAAGCTTGCAACAGAGCAGGCCACAGACACACCCTCCGAATCCGTTACTATCGAGACGCATACGTGCAAAAAACGCGGGCGCAAAGCCTTGCTCGGGTAGAAGTTGTTTACGAACCATGGTAATCCCCACCACCGAAAACTGCGCTCGGCAAAGTGCTGAACTACCTGCATAACGCATGGGATAAACGTAAGCGCAAAATAATCAGCATGATCGACAAACATGCAGTTGCATGTTAGCCGTAGGTGGGTGTAGATTTAGTATTGACAGGGAGGTTGGTCGCACTTATCCCTTAGACGCCAATCACAAGGGTAATCATCCCGAAAATTAGTGGAAGCCGAAAGTAGAATTTTCTCGTAAACTGACACGTAAGGCGATTCTGCATGAAAACATCAGGAGATAGCGACAGCTAGATTGAGTTTTACAACTTTAACTCGGCGTCCGGTATTAGTAGACCACTTCAGAGTTGGGGGGGGCATTGGTGCATCTAATAGTGCTGTCATAGCTGTTAGAAGGGCAGTAGATGAGGCAAAATTTCTTGCTACTAAAATACGCATTGCGTAAAATGTTTTACAATATATTTTTCTTAAATTATTGATTTTTTTATTTCTGATCTGATCGTCAATTAGCATCAAATGTGTAGTGAGTGGTTCCTGGTAATCCAGTATAGTTAAAAAGAACTCTCTGGTAGTGGTGAGTGATTAGTGTTAATTTAACCACGGTAGGGAAATCTATCTGTATCACAATTTGTATTTGTGGTTAAAAAACATTACGTTGCAATATGATTATCAGACACAATAATAAAATCATAGTTTATTGAAACGTACCAGGAAACTGATAAACTAGATGAATTTCAGCTAAGAAAGCCCCTCCCCTCAAAAATATTAAATTTTATGAAATTACTCTACATTTCCTCATCCTCTTTTTCAGGTTCGACCTTATTATCATTCTTGTTTAATATGCATAAAGATATGTTTTGTGCGGGCGAGATGATAGGTTGGGAATATGATGATGCTTCGTTTTCCTGTTCATGTGGTGCTGTACTTAAAGATTGTCCATTTTATCAGCACATAGGCAAAACCTTTGTTGATAATGGTTTGCCCTTTTCCTTTTCTAATTTTGGAACAGCTTATCAACTTTTTCGTAGTGGGCGGCTTAATAATCTATTTACACGCAATATCTCCAGGTTGCAACTTTCGGCTATTGAGAAATTCCGTGACAATATAATACGCCATATTCCAGTCCTGTCTGGAAGAATGCAACAGTTTGATAGAGCTAATGAGTTGTTTATGGCTACGGCTCTTGAGTACAGTGGTGCCCATGTATTTATTGATGCCAGCAAAGATCCATATCGCTTTCGCCACTTAAAACATATTAATAGCCTTGATATAAAAATAGTACATTTGGTGAGAGATCTTCGGGGTGTGATTCATTCCTTCAGAAAGAATAGCGGCATTACAGATCTATCGATGGCAACACAGAGATGGGTTCAGGATCAGGCCGATATCCTGCGTTTAGCAGCAGAATTCCCTTCTGTGATGAGGATCTACTATGAAGAAATTTGCAATGATGTGGATTCTAGTTTGGCTAAAATTTCAAATTTTGTAGATGAACAGCCGATAAATTTTTCCGGAGATTTTAAGTCAACAGAGCATCATATTTTAGGTAACTCTATGCGTCTTGATGGCCCAAGCAAGATAGTAAATAATGAACGTTGGAAGAAAGAACTTACTGATATGGAGATTAATACTATCCAGCAGGTTGCAAGAAATGCACTTCTTTATTATAAGAATCCTGCATTAGAGGAAATTATTGAACACTATCTTGAAAATTAATGAAAGCTGTGAGTGCTAGATAAATTATTGGAGTTATTGTCAAATTTGGTGTTTAGCCTGTTGAATCAAGCGGCGACCTGATTATCTGCTGTCACCTCGATACCATCTTTAAATTTAACTCCGGTTGCTACTTTTGCAAGGTAATCGAAGCCGCGTAGTTCTCTCCATTTTTTCTTGGCGCACTATCCGAATTTGAACATCATGTGCAGCATGCCATCACGAGACAGCCAACCCTTTGAGCGTTTAGTTCGTAAGCGCAAAATAAACATCACCCTATTTGTAGCCAAAAACATCCACTACCGTACTCCTTCACAATAGAAAAGGAGTTAACAAATGAAACGATGTTCAAAAGCTGAGTGGCAGAGCCTTTTTTCAGAACAAGAAACTAGCGGTTTAAGTGTGGTGGCATTTTGTCAAGAATGTGAGCTAAATCCACAATATTTT
>VAPL010027661.1_pt1 | contig 28827 bp, 25 predicted proteins | sample 3395061 | NCBI WGS metagenome assembly VAPL01 (sample SAMN08290444, study PRJNA428436) | hydrothermal vent metagenome | isolation source: Deep-sea hydrothermal vent chimney 2 | place: Pacific Ocean: Juan De Fuca Ridge | depth 2182 m m | reverse complement strand
TCATTTAAATTAATTCCATTAATTATAATTTATATTGATATAGTCCTAATATCACTAAATATTCCTACATCATCCTCGTTACAAAACGAGGATGGCATACCTCGCGCCAGCTTAGGTAATTAGTCAACTACTTTTGTAAGCCCATCCTTTAAATTAGTTTGGATCAGGTGGACAATTAATAATTGTGTTATATTTATATGCTATTAACCAAAACCATGAAATTAACTACATTCCTTGCTCTTTTGCTTTTTGGAGTATCAATCGATGGCTTTTCACAATTTTCAATCAACGGAAAAATTCTTGATATAAATGATACCGGCATTCCTTTTGCCAATGTTTTACTTTTAAACAAATCCGATTCTTTATTGGTAAAAGGAGGCGTGACGGACGAAGATGGTTTTTTTACATTGCTGAAAATATCTAAAGGAGACTATATTATCCAATCATATATGGTAGGCTATGCCAAATCCTATTTATCTGAGATTACTTTTGGAGAGCAAAAAAATATCACGATAACAGATATTATTTTGCATGAGGATACACAAAAACTTGATGAGATAGTGATAAAGGCAGATAAGCCACTCTATGAAATGGAGATGGGAAAAATGATAGTCAATGTATCTAGCAGCATCACATCTTCAGGACAAACCGTTATTGATGTATTGGAGAAATCACCCAATGTATTGGTAAATCGACAAAATGGAACAATTGGAATTGGAGGAAAAAACGGTGTCATTATTTTGATTAATGGCAAACGAAGCCGTTTAGATATTACTGCAGTTTTTCAAATGCTGGAGGGAATGAACGCAGGTGATATTGAGAAAATCGAAATTATGACCGTACCACCGGCTAACTATGATGCAGATGGTGATGCTGGCTTTATCAATATTGTTTTGAGAAAAGGAGCAGGCACAGGCACAAACGGATCGGCAATGGCCAACCTAGGCTATGCTTCCGGACCCAGAGCAGCCACCAGTTTGAACTTGAGCCACCAGGCAAAGAAATTGAGTTTGTTTGGAAATTATTCTTTTAATTATGTTGAATCTCAACAATTGTGGGATCAATACAGAGAAGCAACCAACGATATAGAATCAATAAAATCTTCCCAGGAATCGATTAGAGATGCAAGGAGGTCAACACAAAACTATCGGCTGGGTTTTGATTATTATCTTGGCAAACGAACAATTGTGAGTGGCTTGATGAGTGGTTATAATAATTATTGGCAAATGACAGCAAATACAAAGTCAGCTTTTGAATATTCTGTGTCACCGGATACTATTATAGATATTAACATTGAAGAAAAAAACCGATGGAAGCATCTAATGGGAAATATTAACATCCAACATACATTCGAAAAGGGCCAGGTGATAAACGCCAATCTGGACTATTTGACCTATGACAACGTCAATCCATCCAATTATATTTATAATTATTACGACGGAGATAGAATGTTTTTAAGAAAAGAAGAAAGCAGGATATCAAAAGATACTCCAATAAAAATTTGGGTTGCTAAAATTGATTACTCTACCAATATTGGGTCTAAGGCAAAGTTTGATACTGGAATAAAAGGCACTTTCTCTAATCTTATAAATGAAGTGGTCATGGAAGATGAAAAAGTTGGAGATTGGATAAAAAACGATTTGTTTAGCAGCTACGCAGACCTATCGGAAGATATCTTGGCAGCATATGCATCGATAAAAATTAACTTTGATGAAAAAACAATGCTTAATGCAGGCCTCAGATACGAACACACAACTACCCTCTTAAACTCCCTAGATGAAACGGGATTAGTTGATCGAAAATATGGAGACTTCTTCCCCACGTTGTTCCTTTCCAGAAAGCTAAACAAAAACAATTTGGTTCAATTATCTTATGGACGCAGAGTTACCAGACCTACCTTTAATGAAATGGCACCATGGGTTTTCTTCTCGGATCCTTATACCTTTTTCAGCGGAAATGAAAATATTCTTCCCGCATATACCAACAACATCAAAGCGGATTACTCCTTTAAAAGTTATATATTCTCTTTGCAATATAGCCATGACAAAAATGCAATTTTTAGATTTGTACCAGCGCTAGATGCGGAAACAAATATTTTGGTTTTTACCTCAGACAACATTGATAAAAGAGAGACTATATCCACAACTTTTACCTTCCCATTCCAGATAACAGATTGGTGGGAAATGCAAAATAATTTTTCAGGTAACTGGCAATTGATTGAATCCGAAATAGATGAAGAAATGTATAAAAGGAGTCAATTGGGGTTTCAATTTAATACCACACAGACATTTAAACTTCCCGGCAAATTTACAATTGAGCTTTCAGGGTTTTACCGGTCTCCTGTCATCGGGGGCTATTTTAATTGGCTTGCCATGGGATTTGTAAACTTAGGAATTCAGAAGGAACTAAATGACAATGGAACTTTGAGATTTTCTATTAACGACATTTTTGAAACAACTCAAATGAGATGGAAAGATGTTGAAGACGCACCTTTTAGGGTAGATGGGAGATATAAATGGGATAAACGTGTATTTACCATTACCTATACTCAGAAGTTTGGAAGCAGAAAAATAAAAGGCGCCAGAAAGCGATCTGTCGGTTCAGCAGACGAATTGAAAAGGGTGACGAATTAAAGCCATCATACCTGATTTTTTACTACATTTATACACATGAGTCCACACCGAAAACACCTATAAACCAAAAAAAGTTTCTTTTGGCGATATTTTCGGAGTAGACTCATACCTATTATCATTTTATGTCCCATTTCAAACCTAAAACATGAGATCTGTAATATTCACTATTCTGTCATCTGCAATCCTATTTCTGGGAGCAAGCGAAAAACCTGAGATTCATCACGCAAGCAAAAAAAATAAATTATATACCAGCTCCGACTTCACTGAGCCTGGTGGTTTTACTTCGGGGATTGAAGGGCCGGTATGCGATAAGAATGGCAATGTCTATTTGGTGAACTACCAAAAACAAGGCACTATCGGCAAGGTCAATTCACATGGAAAGAGTGAAATATTCATTGAGCTGCCCAATGAAAGCATTGGAAATAGCATACGATTTCATAGTCAGGGTTTTATGCTTATTGCTGATTATACAAATCATAATGTGCTGAAAGTTGACATGGCCACAAAGCAAATAAGTGTCTTTGCACATGAGCCAAGCATGAATCAACCCAATGACATTGCCATTGGAAAAAATGATATCATTTATGCGAGCGACCCAAATTGGAAAGCATCTACCGGTAATCTATGGAGAGTTGATACAAATGGAAAAGTGACATTGCTGGAAGAAAATATGGGTACAACCAATGGTGTGGAAGTTGGGCCAAATGAAGATATATTGTATGTAAATGAAAGCGTGCAAAAAGTGGTCTGGATTTATGATTTATCAAAAGATGGAGATATTAGCAATAAAAGAAAGTTTATTACTTTCCCGGACTTTGGCATGGACGGAATGAGATGTGACATCAAAGGAAATCTATTCATCACCCGACATGGCAAAGGTACAGTAGCTATGATTTCACCAGAAGGAGAGTTGATTCGTGAAATAAAACTAAAGGGGAGCAAACCGTCAAATATTGCTTTTGGTGGTAAAGATGGCAAAACGTGCTATGTGACACTTCAAGATAGAGGTTGTATCGAAACCTTTCGAGTGGAGCACCCGGGAAGATCCTGGGAATTGCATTAACTTTTTTAATTGAGCTAAAACCTTCAATCCAGCCTAAAAATTGTAAATAATTCAGGTTAATATTGCACCTTCGTTTAGAATCATGGGAGGAGTCAACAACAATCTATATACTTACAAATTCTGGTTACTTTGCCTCAGTTCATTCCTGTTTTTCTCCAGCTTCAATCTTATCATTCCCGAACTTCCCGATTATCTCACATCCTTAGGTGGAGGCGATCACAAAGGTCTTATCATCCCATTATTTACATTAATGGCTGGAATATCAAGGCCTTTTAGCGGTAAGCTGACAGATACAATCGGCAGAATACCGGTTATCATTTATGGTGTACTAATTTGTATTGTCGTTGGCTTTCTTTACCCAATAATGACAACAATTTTCGGGTTCTTTTTATTGAGACTTATTCACGGTATGTCGACAGGATTTAAGCCAACTGCCACCTCGGCTTATGTTGGAGATATTGCCCCATTCCACAGACGCGGTGAGGCTATGGGAATTCTTGGCATGTTTGGCACATTGGGCATGGCGGCCGGTCCTGCAATGGGAAGTTGGGTATCCATGAATTTTGGCTATGATATGATGTTTTATTGTTCTTCTATTTTTGCAATGCTTTCAATATTGGTGGTGGTAAATATGCCGGAAACGCTTGTTAAAAAACAACAATTTAGATGGTCATTATTAAAACTAAAACGCAAAGATCTATTTGAACCCAGGGCCATACCTGCTGCCATAACAATGGCCCTTATCGCCTTTTCATTTGGTGTTATACTTACCTTAATTCCTGATTTGAGCAAGCACTTAGGAATTTCAAATAAGGGGATGTTTTTTAGCGTATTCACCATTTCTTCATTGCTGATACGGATCATCGCAGGCAAATTGAGCGATATTTACGGAAGAATACCTTTAATGATAATTGGATGTCTCCTACTAAGTGTCGCTATGTTTATTATTGGTAGTGGAAAAGAAATTTGGGTTTTTTACCTTGGCGCATCTCTATTTGGCGTTGCCACCGGGCTAAATTCTCCAACTATATTTGCCTGGACAATTGACATGGCAGACAAAAAACATGTTGGTAGAGCAATGGCAACAATGTTTATAGCACTTGAAGTAGGTATTGGTATTGGCGGGCTGGTTGCCGGCTATAGTCACAACAATAAACCCGAAAACTTTATCATTTCATTTGCCATATCCGGAATTTTGTCTTTTATGGCTGCTATATATCTATTTAACAATAGGGCAAAATCTAAGTTTCAATTTAATCGGGAATAATACCAGTACTGGAAATAACTAACAAATTTCCTTTGATGAGGTTTAATTTCTTTGGTTGGGCTATTATTGGGATTATTTGATAATCAAATTAATATCACAATGGTTTGGTGATTTTTTGTGCCCAACTGACTGTCAGCTAATTGCCTGGTAATTAGGCTTGATGTTAATGGACTGATATTAAGTTTTTTAATTCATAATTAATAATTTACAATTTAACGAAGTGTTAATATCATGAATAAATATATAAGTACACTGCTGATTTGTTTTGTTTTCTCCAGTAATATTATTTTAGCTCAACAAACTACAAGTCACTTCGAATCCACTTTTATCGAGTTTGAACAGGAAGATCAAAAAATAGGCTACAATTCCAATACGATAATATTTACCGGTAGTTCAAGCATCAAGATGTGGAAAACCCTAAAAGAAGACATGGCTCCCATGGATGTGATAAATAGAGGGTTTGGAGGATCAACCATTCCTGAAGTCACAGCTATTGCAGGCAGGATATTGTTACCGCATCATCCAAAAATCATGGTGTTTTATTGTGGTGAAAATGACCTGGCCAATGATCACACCAAACCGGATTTAGCACTTAAAAGCTTCAAGTTATTTTATGACTATATGCAGGAAAATATGCCGAAAACCAAAGTTTTCTTCATAGCAATAAAACCTTCAATTAGCCGTGTCAAGTATTGGGACAAAATGAAAAAGGCCAATCAATTAATTGAGAAGTTTATCGATGAAAAGAACAATTACTTTTTTATAGATACTGCCACTCTTATGCTTGATGAAAATGGAAACGTGCTTCAAGATATATTTATCAAAGACAACCTACATATGAACGCCAAGGGCTATGCCATATGGACAAAAGAAATAAAACCTATTTTAGAAAGACATTATCGGGAATAGCTTTCTTTTACAGAAACCATCCATAAACCCAAAAAGGTTATCAATCCATTTAGAATCAAAATCTCAAATCCAAATTTATAGCCTCCAAGCCAGGCTTCAGAATTGATGTTAATTATATAAGAAATCAATGGGGAAATAAGACAAACGAATGGAACCCATTTGTCTTTGACCTGCTTTTTGGTAAACATGCCAAAAGCAAATAATCCTAATAAAGGGCCATAAGTGTAACCGGCAGCCTTGAACAGTGACGTGATCACACTCTCGTTATTAATCATGCTAAACACCATAATGGCAATGAAAATTAAAAATGAAAACGCTACATGAACTTTTATCCTTGTTTTCTTTTTGTATGCCTCATCTTCCTTTTTCTGAAAGTTCAGAAAATCAACACAAAAAGAAGTGGTCAATGCCGTCAATGCAGAATCGGCGCTTGAGTATGCCGCAGCTGTGATCCCCAAGATGAACAAAATTCCTGCAAAGGTATTGAAATGGTTGATTGCCAAGAAAGGGAATAAGTCATCACTTTTCCCAGGAATTGCTATTCCGTTTTCGGCAGAATAAATATATAACAAAGCTCCGAGTGATAGAAACATAAGATTGGCAATGACCAAAATCGAGCTAAACCAAAACATGTTTTTCTGGGCTTCCTTGATATTTTTGCACGTGAGATTTTTCTGCATCATGTCTTGATCCAGGCCTGTCATCACAATGGTAATGAATGTCCCCGCAAAAAACTGTTTAAAAAAATTTGTTCTTGGTTTCCAATCCCACACAAATACATTTGAAAATTCACTTTGGGCAATCACTTTTGGTAAATCCATAAATCCAATGTTCAGGGATTTCATAATAATGATAATACTTACTGCCACTGCTGTAAGCATAAAAAAGGTTTGAAGTGTGTCTGTCCAAACTATGGTTTTTATACCGCCTTTAAATGTGTAAACCCATATCAAAAGAATTGTGATCAAAACTGTAATCCAAAATGGCACTCCCCACTCACGGAATATCGCCATCTGCAAAACGGTAGCTACTAAAAAGAGCCTGAATGCAGCACCAATCGTTCTTGACAATAAAAAGAAAAATGAGCCCGTTTTATACGACCAAAACCCAAATCTATCTTCAAGGTAACTATAAATTGAAACGAGGTTTAATCGATAATAAAGCGGCATTAGCACTCCTCCTATTACCAAATAACCCAGTAAATATCCAAGAACCATCTGGAGATATTCGAAATTACTATTGGCAACTTCTCCAGGAACTGAAATGAAAGTAATCCCTGATAAGGAAGCGCCAATCATTCCAAATGCAACAATAAACCAAGGAGATTGTCTTTTTGCAGTAAAGAAAGTTTCGGTCGTTGCTTCTTTGGATGTGAACTTGGCGATCAATAAAAGCAATACGAAATAGAGGGCAATAATTGTAAATACTAATCCAGGGGTCATATGATTATTGGAAATTTAATAATGAATATTTTTATTTAATTTTGTTCTATTAATTTTATAGTTGAGGTCGGCAGGATTGCAATCTATTAATGGCAACGTTTCTGCAAAATTATAAGTAAATGAAATTAAGTTATCAAAGTAAGGAAGATTTTGCAGTTTTAGAAGCAATTGTCACGGAAGATCAAAAAGATCTTATTGTGTACAACGACGATTTCAATACTTTTCCTCACGTGACAAAAACTTTAATTAAAGTCTGCAAACACTCAACTGAACAAGCGGAACAATGCACCTACATTATTCATTACAGAGGTAAATGTGCTGTAAAAAAAGGCACTTTCGATGAATTACGACCAATGAAAGAATCAATTTGTGAAGCTGGAATTGATGCAAAAATCCATTAAGCATAATCAACGTTAATACTAAACTACCTTTAAAATTCGCTTCATCTCATAAGCCTTTATGGGTAATCAGGAATAATTGATAAAGATCTCCTTGAAGGAGTCCACTCCGAAAACACACAAAACCAAAAAAATCTCTTTTGGCGATATTTTCATTTTTTTCAATTAGCTGATAATCAAGCATCACCGAATTTCAAAAAATAAAAATCTCATCGAAAACAACCCTTTTTGTGAAAATTGTCTGTTTTCGGAGTAGACTCTTTAATTATTTTTTAATAATTTATAATTTGATAAAATGGATTGTCATTTCTTCTTAATTTTGTGCCCGAATTACAATTCCAAAAACAATATTTACTAATGAGTATTTTATCAAACAGAATTAATGCCCTGGCAGAATCAGCTACAATTGCCATGGCTCAAAAAGCTCGCGAGTTCAAATCACGCGGTATCAACATTATAAGTTTAAGCCTTGGAGAACCTGATTTCAAAACTCCCAAACACGTTCAGGAAGCTGCCAAACAGGCGATTGATGAAGGATTATATTTTTCGTACCCTCCGGTCCCTGGCTATCCTGAATTGAGAAAAGGTATCGCCGAAAAACTTCAAAAAGAAAATGGGTTGACATGTACGGAAAATAACGTCATTGTTTCCGGTGGAGCGAAGCATTCTATTTCAAATATTTTTCTTACCATCCTCAACCCTGGTGATGAGGTAATTATTTATACGCCATATTGGGTAAGTTATGTCGATATGGTAAAACTGGCTGAAGGTGTTCCTGTCTTTGTCAAGGGAGAAATCGAAGAAGATTTTAAAGCTTCTGCCGATAAGTTGGAAGCCGCAATTACTGATAAAACCAAGGCGATTATTTACTCTTCTCCATGTAATCCAAGTGGAGCAGTATTTAGCAAAGAAGAACTTCAAGGCATTGCTGATGTTGTTTTAAAGCATGAAAATATCATGGTGATTGCTGATGAGATATATGAATATATCAATTTCACTGGTGAGCATGTAAGCATTGGTGCTTTTCCTGGAATGGCGGAAAGGACAATTACAGTTAATGGGTTTTCGAAAGGTCACGCCATGACAGGATGGAGAGTAGGATATATCTGTGCCCCCGAATGGCTGGCAAAAGCAGTTAATAAACTGCAAGGACAAACGACCTCTGGAATATGCTCCATAGCCCAAAGGGCTGCAATTGCTGCTGTAAAAGGTGACATGGGACCTACAAGGGAAATGGCCGCTGCCTACAAAAGAAGAAGGCAATTGGTGTTGGATCTGCTAAATGAAATACCCGGAATTAAATCAAATGAACCCGAAGGTGCATTTTATGTATTCCCTGATATAAGTGCATACTTTGGTAAAAGTGATGGCGAATCTACCATCAATGATGCCAGTGATCTTGCATTGTATATTTTGAGCAAAGCGCATGTGTCAGTTGTGGGAGGTGGAGCTTTTGGATCTCCGAATTGCATTAGAATTTCTTATGCAGCTTCCGATGAAAATTTAGTATCTGCACTGGCGCAAATCAAAGACGCATTAGCACATTTAAAATAAAAATATTTGAAATCTTTAGATGAAATTTTCGATAAATTCTCAGGGCTTAAAGCCCTGATTGTCGGAGATGTAATGATCGATTCGTACATATGGGGGAAAGTAGAACGTATATCTCCTGAAGCTCCGGTACCAATTATATCCATTACCAACAAGGAAATGCGGCTTGGCGGCGCAGCAAATGTCGCTAAAAACATAGCGGCTCTTGGAGCGAAACCCATATTGTGCTCGGTTGTTGGCGACGATCATGACGGGAATTCCTTAATTAATATCATGAAATCCAGAGGCATGGATACCATGGGCATTATTCAAAGTGGGGACCGCATCACTACTGTAAAAGAGCGTATGCTTTCCAGTTCCCAACAATTACTCAGAATAGATAGAGAAAATGCCAAGCCCCTTAGCAAAAAAGATAGCCAATTACTTTTAGATAAAGTTGAGCTACAAATTCAGGAAGCTGATGTCGTGATATTTGAAGATTATGACAAAGGAGTTCTTGGTAAAAGTATTATAAAATCCATAGTTCAATTAGCTCAATCTAAAAATATTCCAACAGCCGTAGATCCCAAAAAAATCAATTTTTTAAGTTATGAAAATGTAACACTTTTCAAGCCAAACTTAAAAGAAATAAAAGAAGGGCTAAATCTGGATTTTAGTGATGATGACGAAACAGCCATAGTGGAAGCTTCCAATTCCTTGAAAAGCAAAATGAAGATTGACAAGGTATTTATCACACGATCGGAGCATGGTGTATTTTTATCATCTAACGAAAAACAACATTTCATCCCTGCCCATACAAGATTTATTTCTGATGTTTCTGGAGCCGGAGATACTGTGATCAGTACTGCATCGCTTTGCCTTGCACTCGGATTGCCAGACAAAACAATTGCAGAATTATCAAATCTTGCAGGTGGATTGGTTTGTGAGCATCTTGGCGTGGTGAGTATCGAAAAAACACAATTCCTTGAAGAAGCTAAAAAACACAATATCTAAGTAAAGCCCGCAACAGGATATAGATAAAGTATTCTGGGCCCTGGTAGAAATGAATTAATAGAGACCCCCAATAAAAACAATTGATGAAAAATCCATTTTATGGCTTTTTATGTACATATTTTGGATTAATTATCCTATGCTTTTTAGCGCATCTTTATTTTAGTTCGGAGATTTTTATTTCGGCAAATTCATCATTAAGCTTCCTGAGTGCTTCCGACCTTGGTTCCCTAACACATATCGACACTAATATTTTCAAGGACGATTTACCACAATCGTATATTGTATTTTCCTTTATTATTTCTCAAAGTGTGGGTATCGCTATTTTATCAATTTTGTTATGGTTCTACTGGCAACTTTTTGGAAGTAAGCAGGATAAAAAAAATGGCATAACGAAAGCAATCAAACTTACCATCATCATTTCGCTCTCAATAGAATCATTGCTGTTTTTATTCTTCTTGTATATTATCCCGGCAGAAATAGTAGATAATAACATTCAAAAAAAGATGCTGACAGCAATTTCGCTTTCAATAAATTCATTTAATAATGCTGGATTTCCGTTTTTAAAACAATTGATCCCGAATGAATTCTACGATAGAAACTATATTTTTCAATTGGGAATTGTAGGAGGTGCTGTCTTGGGAAATTTGGGAATATTTGCGATTTATGAGCTTTTCTCTCCTTTGAAATTGAGAGAACGGTTAAATGATCACACAGTCGATTGGTCTCCTATTACAAAAATATCAGTTTTTGGAACTGCCATATTTCTTGCAGTATTTTCTGCAATTCATTTTTTTAGCAGATATGGGGGCAATCTGAGTGATATTAATATTATGGAATCAACTATCGCAAGCATTTATAATGTTTCAAGTCTCCGTGGATTTGGTTACTATTTGAATGAAAATTCGAGAGTAGAAAGCAGCGTAATTTTAAATCTCCTGGCTTCAATGTTTGGTTCAGGGCCTTTTTCTACAGGTGGTGGTCTAACAACTTTAAGTTTGATATGGGCATTTTCATTGCCTTGGAAAAACAACAACAATTTCTCACAAATTACCATTGTCAATTCAATAGCAAAAAACTTATTGATTTATTGCCTTATCGCATTTACTATTCCTACAATTTTGCTCATTGTTTTAGATTCAGACACCTCAACTTTCAATTTAATAATAAATCAATTTTGGCTGTTTTTCAATAACCATTTGTCGATTGCCTCATCAAGTTCAAGTTGGGCAGTAGACATAATAAAGTCCATAACCATTATGGCAGGAAGAATCAGTTTTGTTGTGGCTTGTTTTATCACATTCCAACAGCGAAAAAAGACTTGAGATTATTCGTTGTAAATTGTGTAAAGTAAGGTTTCACCAACTGCCTGGAGGGTTTGTTTGTCAATGATGCTCATATTGTCATTTCTGGTGTGGTGGTATTTGCCGAAATAATACCCATGAGAACCTGGGTCAAACTCTACGATATCAATCATTGGAATTTTGGCGTCTCTATTCACAAAAATGTGATCATCCATAATTCCTGAGCTATTTGTATTTACAAAATAATTAGAATACCCAAGGCCTCTGGCTGTTTTCCATACTTTTTTTACGACTTTGGGTGCAAATTGCATAGACCCTCCTTCTTTATAAAAAGTGGCATCTTTCGATCCTACCATGTCAAGCAAAATGCCATAATATGCAGAATATCCAGGTTTATGTGGATTGAAAGCCCAATATTGCGACCCCAGGCAACACCATATTTTTACCAGGCCATTTTTGAGTGGCGAATTTTTCACATCTATATGTTCTCCATAATCTTCTCCATCAAAAAGAATGATATCAATCCCCACATTAGGCTTCTCACTTTTGTTCATAATTCTCGCAATTTCAAGCAAAACCCCAACCCCGCTTCCTCCATCATTTGCTCCATCAAAAGGTTCATATCTCCCATCAATATCTTTATCTGCATACGGTCTTGTATCCCAATGCGCTGCAAGAATTATCCGTTTTTTTGCTTTTGGGTTGTAAGAGGCTACTATGTTTTTCAGATAAAGCATATTTCCATTATATGCCTGCTCGATAAATTCTTGCTCTGTAACTATTGCCCCGTAAGATTTAAACTTATCTACTAAGTACTCCCCGCAGACTTTGTGAGCGTCAGTATTCGGAACTCGCGGCCCAAAATCAACTTGCTTCTGAATAAAAAAATATGCAGTATCTCTGTTGAATGGTGGTACAGTTATAGCTTTTTTTAAATTCCTGCTAGCTACGTGATCAATTGATTTCTTACTGCTTTCGCATCCAAAAAAAACAATCCATGCAATTATAATTATATTTAATATTCCTCTATTCATTGCTCTTCGTATGCCCAACCAACTGACTCTTTCATATCCTTAAGTACAATACCATATTGCCTGAGGTTACTTCTTATCTCATCTACTTTTTCATAATTTTTTGAACCCTTAGCTTCCTTATACAAATCAATAATTATGCTGATAAACCCAGCAGCATCTGAAGCCTCTTCTTCTTGTAGGCCAAGGATATCTTCTACAAAAGAGATATATGTACTCATTAGTTTTTCAAATATCTCTTCTCCTATTTCTCCTGCAGTTAAATTCCCGGTTGAAATAGAATTAATTTTCTTTAATAAATTAAAAACATGAGCTATGGCTTGGGCAGTATTGAAATCGTCATTCATCGCACGATAGCAATTGTCAATTATTCCATTGATTTGAGAAACTGTTTTTTCATTTAGATCACTTGTTTCATCTTTGGAGAATTTAAGCTTTTTGGCTAAAACTAATCCATTAATTATTTTTTTATACCCCTTTGCCGCTGCTTTTAGTGCGTCATTGGAAAAATCGAGTGTACTGGAATAGTGTGATTGTAAAATGAAAAACCGTACTGTCATAGGACTATACGGTTCATTTAGTAAATCATGACTCCCAGTAAATAATTCTTCTGGCAAAAAAGAATTTCCCAGTGATTTGCTCATTTTTTGTCCGTTGACTGTAAGCATATTTGTATGCAGCCAATATTTTACAGGATTCTTTCCTGTAGCACCAACAGATTGAGCAATTTCACATTCATGGTGAGGAAACTTCAAATCCATTCCGCCGCCATGAATGTCGAAAGTTTCTCCCAGATATTTAGAGCTCATCACAGAACACTCAAGATGCCATCCCGGAAAGCCAACACTCCAGGGAGAATCCCACCTCATGATATGCGATGGACTTGCCTTTTTCCATAGCGCAAAATCAACATTATTTCTTTTTTCAGCTTGTCCATCTAGCGCTCTTGAACCTGCCATCAATTCTTCTACAACTCGCCCCGAAAGAATCCCGTATTTCTCTGTTTCATTATATTTTAAAACATCAAAATAAACTGAACCATTTACTTCATAGGCAAAGCCTTTATCTACCAGTTTTTCAATCATTTGTATCTGCTCCTGAATATGCCCAATAGCACTTGGTTCAATATCAGGATCAAGCATATTAAATTTTGCAGTAACCCTATGAAAGTCGTTGGTATATTTCTGAACTATCTCCATTGGTTCCAAATTTTCCAGTCTGGCCTTTTTACTTATTTTGTCTTCCCCTTCATCGGCATCATTTTCAAGATGCCCAACATCGGTAATGTTTCTCACATACCTAACCTTATACCCGAGGTGCATTAAGTATCTATAAATTATATCAAAGCTTAAAAATGTTCTTACATTTCCAAGATGCACATCGCTATAAACAGTTGGGCCACATACATACATTCCAACAAATGGAGGATTGATGGGTTCAAATAATTCCTTTTTCTTAGTCAGAGAATTATATACTCTCAAATTATTTTGCATTCGGCAAAATTAAGAAAAATGATAATTATTGATCACTGAGGTGAACTAAATATCAGTACAAATAGCCAATAACTTTTTTACTCTATAATTATCAGTATAAATTATGCTGCGTAGAAGTATTTTTATTTGTTTTAAATATCAATTTCACTACATTTGCATCGAATTTTATAGAGAACCTGAGGGGACCAAAGTCCCCTTTTTTAATGGCTCATAATTTAGATAAAGTGGATATTAAAGAAATTGTTGCCAATTTAGTTGAAGGTTATACAGAAAATAAGGATGTCTTTCTTGTTGATGTAGTAGTAAAAGGCAAAGTAGGCAATCTGAAGATATTGGTTTATATAGATGGAGATCAAGGTGTTGATGTTGATGAGTGCTCTAGTATTAGCAGGGAATTGTCAAATGAATTGGATGAAAAAGACATTATTGAGGGAAAATATTTAATAGAGGTATCTTCACCCGGTGTAGATAAGCCACTAAAATCAATAAGACAATATCCAAAACATATTGGAAGAGAACTTGAATTATTTACAAAAGGCAATAAAAAATATCAGGGAAGGCTTCTCAATGTAGTTAATGAAGAAATTGAGATTTCTATTAAGTCCGGTAAAGTTAAAAAAGAACTAAATAGTCAGTCTTTAACATTACCATTTAACATTATTGAAGAAGCTAGGGTTGTTATCAGATTTTAAAATGAAATATAAATTAAGCATATAATTAAAGCGATGGATCACTCAACATTAATTGAATCGTTTGCCGAATTTGCAAGACATAAAAATGTGGATCGTCCTACAATGATTAGGATTTTGGAGGACGTATTCCGTACGATGATAAGAAAGAAATACAACACTGACGATAATTTTGATATCATCATAAACGCTGATAAAGGCGACCTTGAGATATGGAGATTTAGAGAAATTGTTGATGATAATTCTGAAGATATTTGGGATTATGACAAAATAAGTCATGCTGATGCAATTAAAATAGAGCCGGATTTTGAAATAGGTGAAGAGGTTGCTGAAGAAATTAAATTAGTAGATTTTGGAAGAAGGGCCGTTATGACCGCTCGGCAGACATTGATTCAAAAAATCAAAGACCTCGAAAAAGATAATCTTTTTCTAAAATACAAAGACCTTGTTGGCGAAATCATTGTTGGTGAAGCCTACCAGGTAATGCAACGAGAAATGCTGCTTATCGATGCTGAAGGAAATGAATTGAATCTTCCAAAATCTGAGCAAATTCCAAAAGATCGATTCAGAAAAGGTGACTCAGTAAGAGCAATTGTGCATAGAGTCGAAATGGTTAATGGTAACCCAAGAATTATTTTATCGCGAACTTCACCAACATTCCTCGAACGTCTATTTGAAAATGAAGTCCCCGAGGTATTTGATGGTTTGATCACAATTAAAAATGTAGTCAGAGAGCCTGGAGAAAGAGCAAAAGTTTCAGTAGAATCATATGATGATCGTATTGATCCGGTCGGTGCCTGTGTGGGAATGAAAGGATCCAGAATACATAGTATTGTTCGAGAATTACAAAATGAAAATATCGACGTCATTAATTTTACCGAAAATATCGATTTGTACATTAGCAGATCATTGAGCCCTGCAAATATTACTGATATAAAAGTTGAGAAAGAAGAAGGTCGGGTATCAGTTTACTTGAAACCTGATCAAGTTTCCTTAGCAATTGGTAAGGGTGGGCATAACATTAAATTGGCCAGTAAATTAGTAGGTTACGAAATTGATGTATTCAGAGATATTCAGGGTGGTGAAGTTGATGAAGATGTAGATCTAGAAGAATTTGCAGATGAAATTGACACATGGGTAATTGATGAATTCAAAAGAATTGGTTTAGATACTGCTAAAAGTGTTCTGGAACTTTCTATTGAAGAATTGGGTAAGAGAACAGACCTCGAAGTAGAGACTATTGAAGCGGTATTGAATATTATCAAGCAAGAATTTGAATAATAATTCTTGCTTGAAACACTTTTAAAATAATTATTGATGGCTGTAAGAACAATGAGATTAAGTCAGGTAGCCAGGAAACTCAATATTGGGAAAAATACCATTATTGAGTTTCTTGATTCCCGCGGATTCAAAATCGACGATAATCCTAATTTCAAAATTGATGGAGAACAACTTGATCTGCTTTCAAAAGAATTTGCAGATTCTGCACTTGATAGAGAAGAAGCTTCTGGACTTTCTATTGGCACCAAGCATATTGAAAATGTAGTCATTGATTCTCAAAGCCCTGTTTCGCAACCGGATCGTGAAGATGAGGAAGAAATACTAATAAAAGGGCATCAAATTGAGAATAAACCTGAAGCCAAGTTTACTCCAGAAACGACAAAATCCAGCAAACAATCTGATGGTGATCAATTATCTGAAAAACCAAAACTGAAAGGAATAAAGGTTGTTGGAAAAATAGATCTGGCTAAAAAGAAAACCAAACAAAAGGAAGAAAAAGTAATACCTGAGAAAAAAGAGAAAAAACCTGTTGAAACCAAGGTTGTCAAATCGGAAGATAAAACTGTAGAAAAAGAAAGTACTAAAACTGAGGAATTACCAGAAGTAGTAGAAACAATAAAAGAATCTGACACCCCAGTTATTCAAAATAAAGAAGAAAAGCAGGCTGAGACAGAAGTTGTTGTCCCGGAAACTAAAAAGGAAACAAGCCCTGAAAATACTAACGAGAAAGTAATAGAGGCCAAAGCCGAAACTTTAAAAGGTCTAAAAGTTCTTGGTAAAATAGAGTTACCAAAAAAGATAGAAAAACCCGTTGCTTCTTCTGATGATAGTAAAGAAAAGAAAAAGAAAAAACGACCCAGGAAAAGACTAAGAAAAACCGAACCAGAACGGCCAACTCCTGTAAAAAGTGATTCTCGATCCAGCAACTTTAGAAGAAAAGACAAAAAACAACGTGTTCAAAAAGAAGAACCAACAGAAAAAGAAATTCAGGAACAAATCAAGGCTACACTTGCGAAACTCAGCGGAGCTGGAAAATCAAGCAATGTAAGCAGATCAAAATATCGACGTGAAAAAAGATCTGCCGTAGCAGAAGCACACGAAAAGGAATTGATTAAAGAACAAGAAGATTCAAAAATTTTAAAGGTTAATGAATTTATCTCTGCCAATGACTTAGCATCGTTAATGGATATTTCAGTTAATGAGATCATATCTACATGTATGAGTTTAGGTATGTTTGTTTCCATAAATCAAAGACTTGATGCTGAAGCAATTACTATTATTGCTGATGAATTTGAATTTACAGTAGAATTTGTTGATGAAGAAGAAAATATTGATGTAGAAATAATTGAAGACAAGGAAGAAGATCTTAAAGAAAGAGCCCCTATTGTTACTATTATGGGCCATGTTGATCATGGTAAAACTTCCCTCCTCGATTATATTAGAAGTTCAAAAATAACCGAAGGCGAGTCAGGCGGAATCACGCAACATATTGGTGCTTACGATGTAACGACAGATGATGGAAAAAGAGTAGCATTTCTTGATACTCCGGGGCACGAAGCTTTTACCGCCATGAGGGCAAGAGGGGCAAAACTTACTGATATAGCAATTATAGTAGTAGCTGCCGATGATAATGTGATGCCTCAAACTAAAGAAGCCATTAATCACGCATTGGTTGCTGAAGTTCCTCTAGTAATTGCTATAAATAAAGTTGATAAGCCAAATGCTAATCCCGATAAAATCAAGGAAGCATTGTCAAATGTAAATATCCTTGTTGAAGAATGGGGTGGTAAATATCAGTGTCAGGAGATATCTGCTAAAACTGGTCAGGGTATTGATGAATTGCTTGAAAAAGTATTACTTGAAGCAGAATTATTAGAATTAAAAGCAAATAAAAATAAAGCAGCATCTGGTACAATTGTAGAAGCAGAGTTGGATAAAGGTAGAGGCTACGTATCGACAGTGCTAGTTCAGGATGGAACATTAAAAGTGGGAGATGTAATACTCGCCGGAGTTTATTATGGTAAGGTAAAAGCCATGTATAACCATAGAGGTAAGAAAGCACAAAAAGCTCTCCCATCGACTCCAATATCAGTTTTAGGATTAAATGGTGCTCCACAAGCAGGAGATAAATTTAATGTGATGAACTCTGATAGAGAGGCAAGAGAAATTACTACCAAAAGGGAACAACTCCAACGAGAACAAGGACTTCGAACCAAAAAACATATCACATTAGACGAAATTGGCAGAAGATTAGCAATAGGATCATTCAAGGAATTAAATATCATCATCAAGGGTGACGTTGATGGCTCGATAGAAGCATTAAGCGATTCTCTTTTGAAACTATCAACAGAAGAAATTCAAATCAATATTAAACATAAAGCTGTAGGTCAAATCAGTGAGTCAGATGTTCTATTGGCTTCTGCATCTGATGCAATTATCGTCGGCTTCCAGGTAAGACCCTCTGCGATAGCACGAAGGTTAGCTGAAAAGGAAGAGATAGAAATTCGCCATTATTCAGTTATTTATGACGCCATCAACGAAATTAAAGATGCGATGGAAGGCTTACTTGCGCCAGATATTGAAGAAGTTATCGTTTCCAATGTAGAGGTAAGAGATGTATTTAAAATTACCAAAATCGGAACTGTTGCTGGTTGTATGGTAACTGATGGTACAATTATAAGAAAGAACAGGATACGTTTAATCAGAGATGGCATTGTAGTTTATACCGGAGATATTGAGGCTTTAAAAAGATATAAAGACGATGTAACTGAAGTTAAGCATGGATTTGAATGCGGAATTCGAATAAAAAATTTCAATGACATCAAGGTTGGTGATGTAATAGAAAGTTTTGAACAAAAAGAAGTTAAGAGAACACTATAAATAAAAATTGCATAAATTTACATTGATTTTTATTTAACTTTAGAAACAGAATTTATTTAGCAATGGGAGTAATAGTTGCACTACAATATTTAGCTTATTTTCTTTTTCCAATACTACAGGCAGGGCCTGGAGGACCTGGAAATCAAGCGCCAATTGCAGAGGGGATAATTCTACTTTTAGCTGGGGCAATTGGTTATGGCGTAAAAACGTTCTCAAAAAAAAGCGAAAAATAAAATAAACTGATCATTGTTTCCTCTCCACAGATTTATAAGATTGGTCAATATATATTAAAAGAAAATTATTTTATATCTATTTGTGGTGTTGCATTTTTCACCACAGGAAACCTATTAATTAATAAAAGCTTTCCTGACTATTCAATCTCAAGCCTAATTTTTTGGTCAACTCTATTGGTCTATCAGATCAACACAAAATTGAATTTCAACTTTTTTGCTCTCAGCTCTTATAAATTATCAAATTTACTTATTGACAAAAGGCTAAAATTTACAATTCTTCTATCGCTAATTATTCTAATTCATACCCTTTGTATTTCTATAGAAAGTATAATATTCCTATTCCATCTTGGTCTAATTTCAATGCTGTATAATGTCCCTTTAAAATCAACATCATTTTTGTACTTGCCTCTTCGGAGTATCCCAATTCTAAAAATATTTTTGATAGCTTATGTTTGGGCATCCGTTTCATCTTTTTTACCAGCCATAATAGAAAATAAAAATATTTTTTCTGAAGAAGTCATAATGATATTCATTGCGCATTTACTTTTTATCTTCTCCATCACACTTCCATTTGATACAAGAGATTTACATATAGATAAAAATAGTACACTTATTACCCTACCTCATTTGATTGGCATCAAGGCTACAAAAATTGTAGCCATTTTATGCTTAGCCATTTTTACATTGATCATGGGAAATATAACGTCAAGTTGGATTCTGCTTATATTTAGTATTATCACTGCTGTCACAATATTAAATTCATCCCCAAATAAAAAAGATCATTACTTTACTTTATTTTTAGATGGAACAATATTTATATATTTTATTTCCATTCTATTGTTATTCAGATAGTTGGAATTTTTATACATTTTCCTCCCTCCAAATAATATTAAAACCATCATAAAGAATACTTCCAAATGCAAGGAAGTGGGTGACAAACGTAGTTAGCAACTCCGCTACATGTAGCCAGAGAGTTGCTAATTAATTCTTTAGGACATCATGTGAAAGCCTTGGATTTATCACTATAATAAAATATGGAAAGAGCTGGAGCTTAATTAATGGGACAATTCATGGAAGAATTATCCTTTCTAGGTGGAAGGTCAAATTTTTAGTGTCACCCCTGTTTAATCAGGACAAAGTGAAATTTGTTATTTTTTCTTCTTTTTTAAAGACTTTATAAAATTAGCCCAGGCAAAAGGATTTAATAAAGGATTATATCTTGGGCCATACCCGTCATGCAAATAAATTGCTTGTTGTTGCGTGAAATAACGATGATTCATGCTGCCATCCATTGGCATATTTCTATATATTTCTGCAAGTACTGAAGGGTCAAGATTACTGTCCATATTATTTAAGTCATTCTGGTTTGGCAACCTGTATGCCAATACTGCCTCTTTAAACATTTCTTCTGTTGGAAAAGGTAAGATTTCAATTTCTGGAAGGAATGTTGTGTCTTCGGTCATTGCAATAATTGTCGTGAAACTATCTCCATCCATAAAGGGGACAATCACACTTCTTTTCTCAAATCCAACTACGCTGATTACAACGCTATCTCCTTCTAATACCGGGAAAGAAAAATATCCATAATAATTTGTTGTTGTGCCTCTGCCTCCTTTAGGGACATATATGTGTGCTCCCATTATTCCTGTTGCCGTATCTTGTGTTGCCACAACACCAGAAAATTGTATTATATCCTTTTTCCCGTCCTGAGCAAGAGTAGAACTTGCAATTGAAAATTGAATTATAATTCCAAATACAACAAATAATATTATGTGCTTTACAATGATCACTAGTGAATATTTTGTTTTAAAATTACTTCAAAGATTAAGAAACGACAATATATTTAACGAATTTTAACATTTAAGTATATTATTTGTCCGCAAATTAAATATTCAATTCCGGGCTGCTTTTACTTTTTTATTTATGAAATTAAAAAGCTTAAGTCTATCATATAGTACCAAAATTTTCAAAGCATTATCAGAAGAACCCAGAGTTCGAATTATTAATTTAATTCAAAATCATGGTGAAATGTGCATCTCTGATATCGAACAAATATTAGATTTTACACAAACCAAAACCTCCCGGCACATGACTTACCTTAAAAATGCTGGTATTGTTGGATATCGAAAATCTGATCAATGGATATTTTACTATATTCATGAAGAAGTTCAGGATTTGTTGAGGCAGACATGGATCTACATCAATAAAGATTACACACTTTTGAAAGATATTAAGGTTTTTGAGGTTATGTTTTCCAATAGAGAATTGGCAGCTTTTAGTCACAAAAACACCAACAAGCCTTTTTATCCTTAATCAGGAGAGGCTTTATTTACCTGCATTCCTCGGCTATAAAATATTCAATAAAGTAATTTCGTTTCATAAATTATATCTTGAAAAAATACACACATCTCTTCTTTGACCTTGATCATACTTTATGGGATTTTGATAGTAATACCACAGATGCGTTGATGGAAATTTATGAGATTTACGACTTTTCCAAATGGCGCTATTTTAATTTCCAGAAATTATTGGTTGTATTTAATGAAATCAATAATTTTTTATGGGATAAATACAATCATGGGCTTATTGAACAAATGGAACTACGTAATAATAGATTTCAAATGATATTGGGGAAATTGGGAGTACCGGAAGAAGAAATGCCAAATGGAATTGGAGATAAATACGTAGAAATTACTCCGGAAAAACGAAAAGTAATGCCTTTTACTTATGAGGTTTTAGATTATTTACAACCAAATTATAACCTTCATATCTTATCCAATGGATTTGATGATATCCAACATAAGAAACTAAAAGCGGCGAACATTTATCATTATTTTAATAAAATTATTACTTCAGATAGTTCAGGTTTCAGAAAACCGTCCAAAGAAATATTTGAATATGCAATGAAAATAGCTGGTGCTACAAGAGCAAATTCACTCATGATTGGAGATAATATGGATACAGATATCATAGGGGCACAAAACGCATCAATAGACCATATGTATTATAATCCCAATGAAACTCCACATACCCTCAACGTAAATTTTGAAATAAAATCCCTTAAACAAATCTTGCAAATATTATGATATGAGGATATGAAATAAGACTTATGGACAGAATCAAATTAGATTGTACTAACTATATTTCATGAAACAATTCACCTCATTATCCAGTTATTACATATTGGTCTTGCAATTGAAAGCTTAGGTCTCTTACTTTGCATTTCAGAAAATAATAATTAGATGATACAAATTACAGATAGGGCAAAAGACAAGTTAATCCAACTAAGGGAGGAAGAGAGCCACCCTGTTGGTCACAATGTCAGAGTTGCGGTAGAAGGCGGTGGATGTTCGGGACTTATGTATAAATTAGATTTTGATGGGAAAATTAAAGATGACGATAAGATATTTGAAGATAAAGGAATAAAAATACTTATTGACAAAAAAAGCATTCTATACCTGCTTGGGACTACTTTAGATTTTTCCGATGGCCTGAATGGAAAAGGCTTTCAATTCATCAACCCCAATGCCTCCAGAACTTGTGGATGTGGCGAAAGCTTTGCGGTATAATATTTTATTATAGCCAATCATTGGTTTCAATTATACAGCAATAAATAATATCAGACTACGGTTGGCTAATATGCCCTTACCAATTTCCCTTCCATATAATTTACAAATGCTTTATTTACGACCCTGTTCCCTCCTGGTGTTGGATAATCGCCGGTAAAGTACCAATCTCCCAGATGTTTTGGACATGCTTTGTGCAGGTTTTCCACAGTCTGATATACTATTTCAACTTTTGCAGTAACATGTTTAGGCGTGATAATTTCAGATATTTTAGCCGATACTTCTTCATAAGTAAAAGGAGCATATATCTCTTTTACGTAGTTAGGTGCATCCTTCTGGCCAATACTTGCAATACATTTATTGTAAACATCATCTAATAGAATGTCCATTGATCGCTCCTTGATTAGAGCTATCACCGACCTGAAAGCAATAAAATCTTTCATTTTAGACATATCTATTCCGTAGCAATCAGGAAATCGAATTTGGGGCGCAGATGAAACGATTACAATTTTCTTCGGATGTATTTTATCCAATAAAAATAAAATACTACGTTCAAGCGTTGTGCCTCTTACAATAGAATCATCAACAATCACGATAGAATCTCTGTCCTTATTTATGACCTCATAGGTTGTGTCATACACATGACCTACCAACTCATCTCGATGTTCATCGTCTGTGATAAAAGTTCTGAGTTTTGCGTCTTTAATAATGATTTTTTCAATCCTTGGCCTGAAATCAAGAATGTCTTCTATTTTCTCCAGGGTGGGTTTTCCATCAATAATTATATCTTTTCTACGAATTGACAGATAATTTTCAACCCCTTCTATCATACCCAAAAAAGATGTCTCTGCCGTATTGGGAATGTATGAGAATACCGCATTTTTAAGGTCAAAATTTATTGCGCTTAATATTTGCGGCAGGAGTAATCTGCCCAGTTCCTTTCGCTCTTTATAGATGTCAGGATCGGTGCCTCTGGAAAAATATATGCGTTCAAAGCTACACGATTTTTTTTCGAGTGGTTCGATAAATTTCTCTTCTGTTACGTCACCGTTTTTATTTATTATAAGAGCATGCCCCGGTTTAATCTCCTTTATTTCTTCATAGTTTACGTTAAATGCAGTTTTTATTGGAGGCTTTTCTGAAGTGACGACCACTACCTCATCATCTACATAATAGTAAGCCGGCCTGATTCCCGAAGGATCTCTGGCTACAAATGAAGCACCATGACCAACAACACCAGCCATTGTATATCCTCCATCAAAATCCTTACACCCTCTTCTTAGTACATTTCCTAAATCCAGTTCATTTTCAATAATTTCTGTAATCTCAGGATTACTGTAATGCCCTTTGTATTTATCAAAAAGCTCTTGGTTTTCCAGGTCTAGAAAATGTCCAATCTTTTCCATTACCGTAACGGTGTCAACTTTATCTTTGGGGTGCTGGCCGAGCTTTAATAAAATATTAAATAGCTCATCAACATTTGTCATGTTGAAATTACCGGCAATGGCGAGGTTTCTGCTTCTCCAATTATTTTGTCGCAACATCGGATGTGTACTCTCAATTGTATTGCCTCCGTGTGTGCCGTATCTGAGATGACCCAGCCAAACAGTACCCGTAAATGGCACGTTTTGTTTTAGCCATTTAGCATCGGTAAACTTATCAGGATTTAGCTTTTTTGCCTTTGCATACTTTTTGTTGATTTTTTTGAAAATTGTAGCTATCGGTTGTTGATCAATTGCTCTGTATCTACTGATATAACGAATTCCGGGGTTGACATCTACTTTTATATTAACTACTCCGGCACCATCTTGCCCCCTGTTGTGTTGCTTTTCCATAAGCAAGTACATTTTGCTGGCAGCGTAAGCAGGAGTTCCATATTTTTCGAGATAATAACTTAGTGGCTTGCGAAGACGAATCATTGCAATGCCACATTCGTGTTTTATTTTATCACTCATATATCAGTATCAATTTGCAAATTTAAGAGATAATAAAAGACGATCAAATAAAACCATCGTTTGGTTTCGATTGACAAATTCAGTTATAGAATTTATTTATCAAACTACCCATATGACGATTTGTTTTATTTATTGAAGGACAGGCATATAACTATATCAGGATGGTAACTCAAATATTGGCCATGCATTTATGTCCAGATCGGATGATGACAATTTCTTTTTGTTCTTTTTTTTGAATGAATTAAACTCCTTCACCCAGCTATCGTAGTGGATTCTATGCATAAGGACATAATTGTTTTTTCCATTTATGTCATCTATCAATTCTGCCATGAGCGGAAACTGATCAAATCTGGGATGTGCCCTTGCATAAACAAATATTTGGTCTGATAAACTAAATGAGGCACTATCGTAAGCATCAATCTTTGCTGAGTTGCCCATAGAAACCTGATCGTATCTCATTGTTTTAAGATCGTCAATCTTGCTATTCAATTCTTTAAACCTCGCCTTATCATAATTGTTGGTGTAGCTCACTTCCAATAAAAGACGTTTCATTAAAACGTGCTTATCGTCATCGTCAGCAATCATTATGTCCCAAAAATCTTGAACACTATCTTCAAAGGCCAGGTATTGGGTAAGTAATGCTTCTTGCTTTCCTGAAGTCTTAGAAGCCTTCTTTCCTCCATCACAGGCATACATTAATGCAACAATCGCAAATGCAAATAATAGTTTAAACATATCTTTTCTCAGAAATTCACTTTGCAAAATTCTGTAGGTTTGTATGCCTTTCTTGTGTTCATTTATTGTTCGAATATTTCTCATCAGATTAAAATAAATATAAATTAAGTATTAGTGTTGATTCTTTAATTCTACTGAAATGGTTTCATTTTAACAATTGACTAATTTAAGTTTTGCCTATCTTAGCACAAACTATATTTTAATAATCTTTCAATGTCAAAAATATTAAACTCGAAGGAATATATTAGAAAATTGATAAACATAGCCTACCTGAGTATTGGTATTCCTTTACTATTTTTCATTTATGTCTATTTAGAATCAACATCGGAATCTTTGGTGCCGATGGTTGATCAAGAATATCAATTGATGCTTTTTATACCCATTTTTATAATTAGTACAATCCTAATTATTTGGGGTCATAAAAGGTTCAGTCTCCATATTTCTGAAGCAAAAAAAATGGATGCCCTTTCCGGAAAATTAGCTCGATATCAAATAGGGACTACTCAACGATTTGTTTCATATTCTATTTCATCAATGCTCATTTCAATAGGTTTTTTCTTAACAGACTTTCAGGTATTTGCTGCCCTATTTGGGATTATGATCGTTCTATTTTCTATCAATAATCCTAATGCGCGAAAGACAGTTATCGACCTGAAACTTAAAGGTGATGAAAAAAATACTGTCCTCATGGGGCTTGATTTTCCTTTAATCAAAAAAAATTAATTATGAATCGTATCATCTTCTCCTCAATTCTAATTTTTATTTTTATCTCCTGCAGCAATCCTAAAAAGTCAAATCCGGAAGATAAAATTTCAGAACCTATTGATTTAATGGCTGAGGCCGAGAAGCTGAGCAAGGAGTTTATTATAGTTGATGGCCATGTAGATTTGCCGTACAGGCTAAAAAATAAATGGGTTGATGTGTCTGTTCAAACTTCCGGTGGTCATTTCGACTATGTGAGAGCAAAGCAAGGCGGACTTGATGCGCCATTTATGTCAATTTATATTCCTGCTGCAAAAGAAAATAATGGTGCTATGGATCTGGCATTGGAACTTATAGCGAGTGTTGAAAAATTATGCAATGACCATCCTGATAAATTTGGCTTGGCGAAAACGCCAAATGAAATAACAGCAAACTTTCGCAATAATATAATCTCACTTCCCATGGGTTTAGAAAACGGTGCACCGATAGAAGGCAAGCTGGAAAATCTGGATATATTATTTGAGAAAGGAATCCGATACATTACCCTGACTCATTCCAAAGACAACCATATTAGCGACTCGTCCTATGACCAAAAATACACACATGGTGGATTGAGCCCTTTTGGGTATAAGGTTATCGAACGTATGAATAGCCTAGGTATTATGGTAGATGTTTCGCATGTTTCTGATAGCGCATTTTACCAGGCTGTAAAGTATTCAAAATCCCCAGTAATTGCCTCCCACTCATCATGCCGACATTTTACTCCTGGATTTGAGCGAAATGTATCGGATGAAATGATAAAACTTTTAGGGAAGAATAAGGGTGTGATGATGATAAACTTTGGGTCAATTTTCATTACGCAAAAGGCCAAAACAGCAACTAAGAAAGTAAAAGAAAAAATTGAAGCCGGTGCCGATGAGAACGATCCAGCCATTCTTGCTGAGATTGACGCTATAAAAAATTCTCTGGCCTTCTTGGGCAACATTTCGATTGTCGCAAACCACATAGATCGCGTAGTAAAATTAGCCGGAATAGATCATGTAGGCTTTGGGTCCGACTTTGATGGTGTGGATGATTTGCCCATAGGCCTTGAAGATGCATCCAAATATCCGGCACTAATTCATGAGTTGTTAAAAAGAGGATATACCCCGGAGGAAATAGAAAAGATCTGCTATAAAAATTTATTCCGGGTTTGGAACAAGGCGATTAAGGTTGCAGAGAATTAAAATTGTCTTCAGTACATAGTACAAAGTACTCAATTTAAACTACCCTCCTCATGTTCGAAAACGAACAGGTGCTCGTTTTTAGACAAGTATTATAATTTTGATATTTCATTACATCTCACATTATCAGGCAGTTATGATTTTGGCATAGCATTCGTATATCCAGCTGTAAATAGTAATATCAAATATGGAGCTATCATCGATGGACAGGGTTATTCCTGAACAAAAAAAACGCATGCTGAAGATGCGAAAAGTTGCATGGAGCATATCCCTTCCACTGCTTTTGGCGATAAGTTTCATTCTTTTTCGAAGTGCAATCAAACCGCACCTGAGTGCAGCAAATTTGGAAACATCGGTAGTTGCACTAGGCCCAGTGGTAGAAACAATTTCTACTTCGGGTACGGTAGAGTTGAAAAAACAGTTTACAATTTTGGCACCTTCAACCACCGTGCTAAAACGCATCGTTACTGGTCCGGGGCAAAAAGTAAATACTGGGGATACACTACTGATATTAGACCCTGCACCGATTCATAAACTGTTACGAGAGGAAATATACCAACTTAAGAAATTAAAAGTAAAAAAACTGCATTGCCGCATAAAGATCGACATCATGGCACTCGATCAGCAATTCCAGCTAAAAGGCAAAACTTCTGAAATAAGCAGATTGCAAAGTGAACTGGAAGATCAGCAGGCGCAATTATCATTTGGTGGCACTTCATCATCGAAAGTAAGCCAGGCCTTTGAAAATGTATTGCTTGCAGAAGAAGAGTACAACTTGCTGGTAGAAAAAGAAAAGCTGCAATCAAAAGAAATGGAAATAGAATTGACGGACATTGATGCAGAAATTATGATGACCGAATTACGTAAAAGTGATATTCATGATCAGTTGGCCAAAATGATTATGCGAGCACCCGTGCCGGGAGTTGTGGTAGAAATTGATGGAGAAACAGGCAGCTTGGTTACAGCAGATAAAATGCTGGTGAAAATCTCTGATTTGCGGACCTACAAAATAACCGGTAGCATAAGCGATAATTTTTCTGATAAAATCTCCATTGGCGGCAAAGTAGAGATTATAATTGATAAAGAAAACCGTCTCGGAGGCATGATCGGTAATATCCGTCCGATTGTGAAAGAAGGTCAGGTTCTCTTTGAGGTTTTCCCTGAAAACAGCAGTTATCCTCGGTTTCGACCCAACCTGAATGTTGAAATCAAGGTGGTGGTGGCAGAAAGAGAAAATACCTTGAGGGTAAAAGACGGACCTTTTTTCGATGGTGCTAAAAAGTTACGGGTGTATAAAATCGTAGATCAAACAGCCATTGCTACGGAAGTGAGCACGGGCCTTTTCAATATGGATTATATCGAAATAATAGACGGCTTACAAGAAGGAGACGAAATTGTGATTTCCGATGTTTCGTCTGTAAAGGTTCTGGACGAGGTAGAAATCAGAGAATGAGAAAATAGAATGCTAACATTTTTTAGGAT
>VAPL010245684.1_pt1 | contig 28832 bp, 28 predicted proteins | sample 3395061 | NCBI WGS metagenome assembly VAPL01 (sample SAMN08290444, study PRJNA428436) | hydrothermal vent metagenome | isolation source: Deep-sea hydrothermal vent chimney 2 | place: Pacific Ocean: Juan De Fuca Ridge | depth 2182 m m | reverse complement strand
TGTTGAACATCTGGAGTGGAACAAGCGTATCGTCGCTGTTTGACCACAGGGCGCTTGGGCCGCTCTATGACGGGATGTATAACGGCGTTTAGCAGTTAGTCGACTTTCCAGTTATCCCCATCGGCCAGTTCGCCAATTGCAAACCAATCTGCCCTGACGCGGGCAATTCGTGTATCGCCCCATGTCTGGAACAGGATTGTAAACCCGGAAGTGTTAATGTCGATCGCCGAGATATCCGAGCGCGGGTTGGTTTTCTGATCAAGATCCCACATTGAAAGCGAGACCTGAACGCTTGGGATATCGGTAAAGGCTTCGCTAAAATCCACCTTAGAGCGCAGCTTTCGGTGGCCATCCCCTGTCCACATAACCCCGCCATCTTCAAAATCTGAAAACAGCATCAGCGTTCCCTGATCTATGCCGACTACAGCGTTTTTTAACCTTTTCATCTGGTCACCCTATTTAAGTATTCGGCCTGGCCATAACCCGAAAAAAGAAAAGCCCCGCGGATCGCAGGGCTTTTCATCAGACTATTTGCGCTGCCGATCAGGCCATATCTTCCATAAGTTGAACAATATCAGCCACGGCTTTGGTCACCATATCCTGGGCTTCCGGAGCAGCAGAGGCCTGAGCCTCTTTCGCTTTGCTGTGTATTTCTTCCAGCATTTCACGGGTCACTTCATCGCGCGGCACTGCGTGTTCTGCTAGAACTGTAGTGCTAGAGGCAGTGATTTCGGCAAAACCACCGGTCACCATGTATTCCTGAGTACCCTCGGCACCAATTGCCCGCACAATGCCAGCCCGTAAGGTAGTAATGGTTGGCGCATGGTCAGGCATTGCCGTCATGTCACCTTCCGAACCCGGGATTTGAACTTCACTGGCCAGAAGTGAAGCCAGCTTACGCTCTGGTGAGACCAGATCAAATTGTATCATATCGGCCATTGCGGCCCCCTTAGTTTAGGCGGCTTCCGCAGCCATTTGTTCGGCCTTGGCGATCACGTCTTCGATGCCGCCCACCATGTAAAACGCGCCCTCTGGCAGGTGATCATATTCACCGGCCACAACCGCTTTGAACGACGAAATTGTATCTTCCAGGGAAACCTGTTTACCGTCAGAGCCCGTGAATACCTTAGCAACATCAAACGGTTGGCTAAGAAAACGCTGGATTTTCCGGGCCCGAGCCACGGTCAGTTTATCTTCTTCGGAAAGTTCGTCCATACCAAGGATGGCGATGATGTCCTGTAGGGATTTGTAGCGTTGCAGGATGCCCTGGACATCGCGGGCGACGTTGTAATGCTCTTCGCCTACAACTTTCGGATCCATCAGACGTGATGTTGAATCGAGCGGATCCACAGCCGGGTAAATACCCAGTTCTGAAATCGCACGGGACAGAACCGTTGTCGCATCAAGGTGGGCAAACGTTGTCGCAGGTGACGGGTCGGTAAGGTCATCGGCGGGCACATACACCGCCTGAACCGAGGTGATTGAACCGGCTTTTGTTGAGGTAATACGTTCCTGCATCTGGCCCATATCGGTGGCCAGTGTTGGCTGGTAACCCACCGCAGAGGGAATCCGGCCCAACAGCGCCGACACTTCGGATCCGGCCTGGGTAAAGCGGAAGATATTATCAACGAAGAACAAAACGTCTGCGCCGGTTTCATCGCGGAATTGTTCCGCCAGTGTCAGACCGGACAGGGCGACGCGCATACGGGCACCCGGAGGCTCATTCATCTGGCCGTAGACCAGTGCGATTTTGCTTTCTTCCAGATTGTCCGGCACGATCACGCCGCTTTCGATCATTTCATGGTACAGATCGTTGCCCTCACGGGTGCGTTCACCGACACCGGCAAACACCGACACACCAGAGTGCACCTTGGCGATGTTGTTGATCAGTTCCATGATCAGAACGGTTTTACCAACCCCGGCACCGCCAAACAGACCAATCTTGCCGCCCTTTGTGTAAGGCGCCAGCAGATCAACAACTTTGATACCCGTGACCAGAATTTCGCTTTCGGTGGCCTGATCCTGAAACGCCGGGGCGTCCTGGTGGATGGAGCGGCGGTCTTTGGTGTTAACCGGTCCTTTTTCGTCAACCGGTTCACCGATCACGTTCAGGATGCGGCCCAGTGTTGCCGGGCCGACCGGCATTGAAATCGGTTCACCCAGATCGGTGACCGGAGCGCCGCGCACCAGACCTTCGGTCGCATCCATGGCGATGCAGCGCACGGTGCTTTCGCCAAGGTGCTGGGCAACTTCAAGTATCAGCTTTTTGCCGTTGTTTTCTGTTTGCAGAGCGTTCAGAATTTCGGGAAGATGATCCCCGAACTGAACGTCAACAACAGCGCCAATCACCTGAGTGATTTTGCCGGTTGCTTTCGCTTTTGCCATCGCTTTTGCCATGTCGTTTCTCCGGTTTTTCTACTTTAGAGCGCTTCAGCGCCTGAAATAATTTCAATAAGCTCGTTTGTGATCACAGCCTGACGGGAGCGGTTGTATTGGATTGTCAGCCTGTCAATCATGTCACCAGCGTTGCGTGTTGCGTTGTCCATTGCCGACATCCGTGCGCCCTGTTCAGAAGCACCGTTTTCCAGCAATGCTGAAAACAACTGTGTGGCGACCCCACGGGGCAGCAGATCGGCCAGAATCTCTTCTTCTTCCGGCTCATAGTCATAGATGGTTGCTGTTGCGTCTTCCTGGGTGTCGCTTTCGAATTTGGCGGGAATAACCTGCAATTCGGTTGGTATTTGACTGATCACCGATTCAAATCGGCTGTAAAAGATCGTCGCCACGTCAAATTCACCGCCATCAAAACGCGCAATAACATCCTTGGCGATGTCCTGGGCGTTTACGTAGCCAACCTTTTTCACCTCTGCCAGGTCGACATGGGCGATCATGTTATCCCCGTAATTCCGCTTGATCTGATCGCGGCCTTTTTTGCCAACGGTAATAATCTTGACGGTTTTCCCGGCGGCGATCAGTTTTTCCGCACGCATGCGGGCCAATCGCACGATTGTCGTATTAAAACCACCGCACAATCCGCGCTCTGAGGTCAACACCACCAAAAGATGGGTCTGATCATTGCCGGTTCCCGACAGCAGTTTGGGCGCGCTTTCAGATCCACTGGCCGCAGCCGACAGCCCGGCCATCACGGCGTTGAACCGTTCAGCATAGGGGCGTCCGGCCTCGGCGGCTTCCTGAGCACGGCGCAGTTTTGCCGCCGCGACCATTTGCATGGCCTTGGTGATCTTTCGTGTCGAGGTGACACTGTCGATCCTGTTTTTCAGGTCCTTTAGGTTGGGCATTTCCCTGTCCTTTCAGGCCTTTAGGCGAAATCTGTTGCGAATTCGTCAAGCGCCGCTTTGATCTTATCGGCCTCTTCACCTTTGATCTTAGGATCATTTTTGGTGATGTGGTCAAGCAGATCAGCGTGCTTAGAGCGCAAATGGTTTAGCATTCCGGTTTCATACCGGCCGACATCGCCGACGCTGATCTTGTCCAGATAGCCGTTGGTACCGGCAAAGATCACGCAGACAATTTCGGCGTTGGTCAGGGGTGAATACTGCGCCTGTTTCATCAGCTCTGTCAGACGGGCACCACGGTTCAGCAACTGCTGGGTTGCAGCATCCAGATCGGAGCCGAACTGGGCAAAGGCCGCCATTTCGCGGTACTGAGCCAGTGACAGTTTCACCGGGCCTGCGACGGATGACATGGCTTTGGTCTGGGCCGAGGAGCCAACGCGGCTAACCGACAGACCTGTGTTCACCGCCGGGCGGATACCCTGATAGAACAGTTCGGTTTCAAGGAAAATCTGACCATCGGTGATTGAGATCACGTTGGTTGGGATAAACGCCGAAACATCGCCGCCTTGGGTTTCAATGATCGGCAGCGCGGTCAGCGAGCCGGAACCATAATCTTCGTTCAGCTTGGCCGAGCGTTCCAGCAGGCGGGAATGCAGATAAAACACGTCACCCGGATAGGCTTCGCGGCCCGGTGGACGGCGCAAAAGCAGCGACATCTGGCGGTAGGACACGGCCTGCTTGGACAGATCATCATAGATGATCAGCGCGTGGCGGCCATTGTCGCGGAAAAATTCAGCCATCGCGGTGGCGGCGTAGGGTGCCAGAAACTGCATTGGGGCTGGTTCAGACGCCGTGGACGCCACCACGATGGAATATTCCATCGCGCCGCTTTCTTCCAGTTTCTTCACCAGCTGGGCAACGGTTGAGCGTTTCTGGCCAATCGCGACATAGACGCAATAAAGCTTTTTGCCTTCGTCGTCCCCAGCGGCATCATTCACTGATTTCTGGTTCAGGATTGTATCCAGTGCCACCGCAGTTTTGCCTGTCTGGCGGTCCCCGATGATCAGTTCGCGCTGGCCACGGCCAATTGGGATCATCGCATCAACGGATTTAAGGCCGGTGGCCATTGGTTCATGCACCGATTTACGCGGGATGATGCCCGGTGCTTTCACGTCAGCAACCATGCGTTTCTTGGTTTTGATCGGACCCTTGCCGTCAATCGGGTTGCCCAGGCCATCAACAACACGCCCCAGCAGTTCGTCGCCCACGGGCACGTCCACAATGGAATTGGTACGCTTGACGGTATCGCCTTCTTTGATGTCCCGGTCAGAGCCGAAAATCACGATGCCGACATTGTCGGCCTCAAGGTTCAGGGCCATGCCCATGATACCGCCGGGAAATGCGACCATTTCACCGGCCTGAACATTATCCAGCCCGTACACCCGTGCGATTCCATCGCCAACCGACAAAACGCGGCCTACCTCTGCTACTTCGGCCTCTTGACCAAAATTCTTTATCTGCTCTTTCAGGATTGCAGATATCTCAGCTGCCTGAATTCCCATTATCCGACCTCTTTCATTACGTTCTGGAGGTTAGCAAGCTTGGATTTGATCGACGTGTCGATCATCTTTGAGCCTACTTTAACGATTAAACCGCCGATGAGATTTTCATCAACGGCCATATTAATTTTAACGTCCTTGCCAACGGTCGCTTTCAGCGATTTGGCAAGCCTGTCCTGTTGTGCTTTGGTCAATGCCTTGGCGGCAGTCACGTCGGCGGTCACTTCGCCTTTTTCTTCTGCGATCAGTTCATTCAGACTGGCCAGAAGCTGTGGCAAAATAAACAAGCGTCGTTTGTTTGCCAGTAAAGCGAGGGTATTCTTCATGGTGGGCGAAAGTTTCATCTTATTCGCCAGAGCGGCAACGGCATCGCTTTGCTCATCGCGCGTATAGATTGGTGAATTGATCAGCGCATTAAAATCACTGCTGCTTTGCAAAGCATCTTTGATGGTGCCAATATTGTCTTCCAGCGCCTTCAGGCCCTTGCCTTCTTTGGCCAATTCAAAAATGGCCGTGGCATAGCGTGCGGCAATGCCGGTTGCGATCGAGATTGGTTCGGACACATCCACCCCTTTGTCGTCATAAAGCCCTGAATAGTTCCGCGCTGTTTACGGTCCAAAGCAACCCATGTCGCAGCCGGTTGGCAAAGCGACAAAATCCGCGTGGGTTTAGCAGAGGAGTTTGCGCCTCGCAACTGCTTAGGTGGTGTTTTCCACAGCGTTGATTCCAATAAATACAGGGCTTTTGTCAGGGTGCGACGGATTGCACACCATTGTAATGCCAAAAAAACCCGCCTCAACCCGCATTCTGGACGATTCCCAATCTTGCTCAGACAGCTTTTGGTTCCGGCTTTGCAATACCATCCAGCACTTTTAGCGGCCGTTTTACCACCTCGGTCAAACCGGGACGTGTTGGCGCGTTTGCGCGTTTGGAAAATTCGACAATCAACGCCCCGCCGGTAAAACGCCCGGAAACATATCTGCTATATTTTTCCAGGAACTTCCCGCTTTTCATCCAAAGGCGTTTGTGACTGGGGGGTTGATACAGGGCCGCACGGTGCCGTTCGGGAATAAACTGATGCTTTTTCAACTGCGCATCCAGCTGCATATTGCTGTAGGGGCGGCCAAAGCCAAAAGGTGTGGCATCGGTCCGTGACCAGAATCCGGCGCGGTTGGGCACGATTATGATGCCTTTGCCACCCGGCCCCAGTACCCGCGCACATTCAGCAAGTAAGGCGGAGGGGCTATCGCTGGTTTCAAGCCCGTGCATCAGGATAAGTTTGTCCACCTGACCGGTATCAAGCGGCCATTGTGTTTCTTCACACAGCACGCTGACGTTATCCATTCCCACCGGCCAGTGCATAACCCCCTGGGGCCCTGGCATTAGCCCAATCGTGCGCCGCGCGTCGGCCAGATAGGGGCGAAGTAAAGGAACGGCAAAACCATAGCCAACCACGGTCTGGCCTTTTGCTTCTGGCCAAAGGCTAACCACCTGATCCCGGATAGCACGCTGTGCCGCGCGACCTAGTTGGGTCCGGTAATAGAAGTTACGCAGATCGACAACGTCAAGATGCATTGCGGTCCGGTCCTGTTTCGGCAATCCTGAGGGCACCATAGCAAAGTGAAAGCGAAACACCATGCCCCTTGAGATTGTAACCATTCCCTGCCTGTCTGATAATTATGCGTTTTTGCTGCATTCCGGTGAAACCGGTGAAACCGCATTGGTGGACGCACCCGAAGCGGCACCAATATTAGAAGCGCTGAAAGCGCGGGGATGGAAGTTAACGGAAATCTGGCTGACCCACCATCATTGGGATCATATTGATGGTGTCGGGGAGTTGAAAGAAGCAACCGGCGCACAGATTATCGGCGCAAATTCCGATGCCCATCGCTTGCCGCCGCTGAATACCGGTGTGGCAGAAGGAACAGATTATAGTTTTGCCGGCCAAAAGGTGCAGGTTTTTGACGTTTCGGGCCATACGGTGGGGCATATCGCCTATTACCTGCCAGAGGCGCAGGCGGTGTTTACCGCCGATAGTCTGATGGCCTTGGGATGTGGCCGGGTATTTGAGGGCACACCGGAACAAATGTGGGCCAGCCTGTCAAAGCTGGCGGCTCTGCCGCCGGAAACCATGGTGTATTCCGGCCACGAATACACCGCCAACAACGCAAAATTTGCCCTGACACAGGAACCGGGTAACGAAAATCTGCAATTGCGCGCCGCCAAAATCGAAAAATCCCGTGCCGGTGGCGTTCCGACTGTACCATCCAAGTTAGGCGAAGAATTGGCGACCAATCCGTTTCTGCGCGCCGGAAATGCAGCATTGAAGGCCGCAATTAGTATGGAAAATGCCAGTGATGTCGCTGTTTTTACTGAGGTTCGCGGCCGTAAGGACAATTTCTGAATGATCGCCACAGGAAAACCAAAATATGACTGTGATAATAGGACCAATTGTGTTGTGTAAAAATAAAGTGTGTAATTTTGTTGAAATACCCCTTGAAGCGCGGACAATAAAACCGAACTTTAAGACTATGAGGCTATCGTTGTGACTGAGGCTAACCACTAGGTTGCGACACTGAACAAGGAGCATGGAACGTGCCATCATTTTCAAACACACTGGAACAGGCGATCCATTCGGCATTGGCACTGGCCAATGCCCGCAAACATGAGCTGGCAACCCTGGAACATCTGTTGCTGGCGCTGATTGACGAACCCGACGCCGCACAGGTGATGCAGGCCTGCAATGTTGATCTGTCGGAATTGCGCAAAACCCTGGTGGATTTTGTTGACGATGATCTGGCAACGCTGGTTACCGATGTGGAAGGTTCAGAAGCTGTTCCAACGGCGGCATTTCAGCGGGTCATTCAGCGCGCCGCGATCCATGTGCAGTCCTCTGGCCGCTCTGAGGTGACCGGGGCCAATGTACTGGTTGCGATCTTTGCCGAGCGTGAAAGCAATGCCGCCTATTTCCTGCAGGAACAGGACATGACCCGCTATGACGCGGTGAATTATATTGCACATGGCGTGGCGAAAGACCCAAGTTTTGGCGAAACCCGCGCTGTATCCGGTGCCGAGGAAATTGACGCAGAAATGTCGGACGACGACACCGGTGAGGCCAAGGAAAGTGCGCTGGCCAAATATTGCGTCGATCTGAACGCCAAGGCGCGTGATGGTGATGTTGACCCGCTGATCGGGCGCGAACCGGAGGTGGAACGTTGTATTCAGGTACTGTGCCGACGGCGCAAGAACAACCCGTTGCTGGTGGGGGATCCCGGTGTCGGCAAAACCGCGATCGCCGAAGGTCTGGCGCGCAAAATCATCAGCGGTGAAACACCCGAAGTGCTGTCCGAGACCACTATATTCTCATTGGATATGGGCTCATTACTGGCCGGTACCCGCTATCGCGGTGATTTTGAGGAACGGCTGAAGGCTGTGGTGACTGAACTTGAAGCGCACCCGGATGCGGTATTGTTCATTGATGAAATTCACACTGTGATTGGCGCCGGTGCCACCAGTGGCGGGGCGATGGATGCCAGCAACCTGCTGAAACCTGCATTGCAAGGCGGCAAGCTGCGCTGCATGGGTTCAACCACCTATAAGGAATTCCGCCAGCATTTTGAAAAGGACCGCGCCCTGGCGCGCCGGTTCCAGAAAATTGATGTGGCTGAACCGTCACTGGATGATGCGGTGAAGATCCTGAAAGGGTTAAAACCCTATTTTGAAGAGCACCATGATATTCGCTACACGGCGGATGCGATCAAATCGGCCGTTGATCTGGCGTCACGTTATATCCATGACCGCAAACTGCCGGACAAGGCCATTGACGTTATTGACGAAGCCGGTGCGGCCCAGCATCTGGTGCCGGTCGCCAAACGCCGCAAGACCATTGGGGCCAAGGAAATTGAGGCGGTAGTGGCCAAAATTGCCCGCATCCCACCCAAGAACCTGAGCAAAAACGATGCTGAGGTGCTGAAGGATCTGGAAGTATCGCTAAAGCGCGTGGTCTTTGGTCAGGATGAGGCAATCACGGCACTTAGTTCGGCGATCAAACTGTCGCGCGCCGGGCTGCGTGAACCAGAAAAACCCATTGGCAACTATCTGTTTGCCGGGCCCACGGGCGTTGGCAAGACCGAAGTTGCCCGCCAGTTGGCCGACACGCTGGGCGTGGAGTTGCTGCGCTTTGACATGTCGGAATACATGGAAAAACACGCGATCTCACGGCTGATTGGTGCGCCGCCGGGCTATGTCGGGTTTGATCAGGGCGGCATGCTGACCGATGGAATTGATCAGCATCCGCATTGTGTATTGCTGCTGGATGAAATTGAAAAAGCCCACCCGGATGTGTACAATATCCTGCTGCAAATCATGGACCATGGCAAACTGACGGACCACAATGGCCGTCAGGTTGATTTCAGGAATGTGATCCTGATCATGACAACCAATGCCGGGGCCAGTGAACAGGCCAAATCCGCCATTGGGTTTGGTCGCGATCGCCGTGAAGGCGAAGATATGGCGGCGATTGAACGCACTTTCACACCCGAATTTCGCAACCGGCTGGATGCGATCATCGGATTTGCACCACTGTCCAAGGATGTGATCCTGCAGGTTGTGGAAAAATTCGTGCTGCAGCTTGAGGCCCAGCTGATGGACCGCAATGTGCAGATTGAGCTGTCTAAACCGGCGGCTGAGTGGCTGGCGGATAAGGGATATGACGACAAAATGGGGGCGCGCCCGCTTGGCCGTGTCATTCAGGAACATATCAAAAAGGCACTGGCCGAAGAACTGCTGTTTGGCAAACTGACCAAGGGTGGTCTGGTGAAGGTTGGTGTCAGGGACGGAAAAATTCACCTTGATATGAGTGAGCCGGAATCACCCCGGATCACATCCAAGAAAAAGCCGCCGCTTTTGACGGCGGACTAATATCAATGCCGGGTCAGATATTCAAATTCTGATCCGGCAAATCCCTATCTTTCGGTCAGTTTCAGTTCTATCCGCCGGTTCTGCGCCAAGGCTTCCGGGCTGTTGCCAGCGGCAATGGGCTGAAATTCTCCGAAACCTGTGGCGGCCAGCCGGTTGGGCGGGAAGCCAAGCTCATCTATCATAAACTGTACCACCGACAAAGCCCGCGCCTGTGAAAGTTCCCAGTTGCTGTGGAAGCGACCGGTGCCAAGCAAAGGCGTGTTATCAGTGTGGCCATCGACCCGGATGATCCAGTCAATTTCGGGCGGTATCCGATCAGACACTTCCCCCAGAATTTCAGCGACCTGTTTGATTTGGGATTTACCATTCGCCGCCAGATCAACCGACGCGGGTTCAAACAACACTTCCGAAGAAAAAACAAACCGGTCGCCAACAATTTTTACACCTTCGCGATCCCCCAGCAATTCACGCAACTGGCCAAAAAATTCGGATTTGTAGCGGGAAAGCTGCAGCGTTTCCTGTTCCAGCCTTATGCGTTCGGCTTCTTCCAGTTTCGCGCGTTTGCTTTGTTCACTGGCCACGCGCGCCAGCGCAGTATTCAGACGGGACCCAAGGTTTGTCAGTTCAATCTGCGCGGCGGAATCGCGTTCTTCCGTGGTATTCAATATTTCCTGCAGTGAACCAAGCTGCGCCCGCAAAGCGGCGACCTGTTCGTTTAACACGGTGATTTTGCGCAGACTTTCGGCGGATTTTGCCGTCTCGCCTGCCAGTGCTTCATTGGCCACCGACAACAGGATTGCATTACGTTCGGCGGCGGTGATCTGGCTGTCGGCCTGTTGTTGGGCGGCCAGTCTTGCCGCCAGAGCCGCCGCCAGATTTTTGCGCAGGTCGGCCTCATCGCCAAGGTTTGATTTTAGCGCATCCATTTCTGCCAGCGCAACAGCAAGGGCCGATTTGGTTTCCAATAACTGTCTGGCAAAATCGGCGCCTGTGCTGTCTGCATTGTCCAGACTAAGCTGCAATGTGTCGCGCTCTGATGTGATTTGGGCAAGTGCGATTTCGACGGCTTGCAGGCGCGCCTGAATTTCCCCCCGTTGCAGGGATTCTGCCTGCAGACCCTGCTGCGCGGTGTCACGCGACAAAAGGGCGGCTGCAAGGGCGGTTTCGACACTGGCAAGGCGTGATGCCGTTTCGGTTTCGGCGGTTTTTGCCACGTCGAGCTGAAGGGTTATGGTATCAATATTCAGCAGGGCAACCGCCAGGGCTTCCTGTGCGGTGACAAGTTGTTGTGAGGCGCTGGATTGATCTGCCTGTGCCGTTTCAATCTGCTGTTGCAGGTTGGTTTCAGAAAGCAGTGCGATTGCCAGACGCTCATTCAGATCAATTTCCAGGGCTTTAGCGGCGGCGATCAGGGTCAGGGTGTCTTCCGCCTGCTTGCGCTTTTCTTCCAGCGCCAAAGTCATGGCCGTCAGTTCATCATCCGCGTTCAAAAGTTTTTCCCGCAACGCCTGCGCGGCGGCGACCTCAGCCAGCCTGATCTTTTCGGCTTCGCTTAGCGCTATTTCAGCGTTGCGCAGCCGGTCCTGCAAAATTTGTGCTGCCGCAAATTCTGCAAGCCGCGCCCTTTCTTCGGCCGAAAGCGCTGCCGCGAGTTCATCAACCCGGGTGTTGAGCTCGGCATTCTGGCCCTGACTATCCTGCAACTGAGCCAGCGCATTGGACAGGGACAGGTCCGTTTCAGCCGCCTGATTGCGCAAATCCAATACCAGCGCATCCAGCGCTGATCGTTGTGCCGCGGCCAGTCTTGCAGCTTCTGTCTGGGCATCTATTTCGTCGCGCATTCCGGCCAGTGCCAATTGCAGAGCTTGCTGTTGGGTTAGCAGTTCGGTTTTTTCCTGCTCCAGATCCGCAAGCGCCACTGTCAGTGCCGCCCCCTGCGCACGGGCGTCATTGCGCTCTGCCAGCAACGTTGCGACCTGCGCTTCAAACGAGGTTATCTGCGTCTGCCGCTGGCTTAGTTCATCTGCTTGTGACTGGGTTTGCAGCGTTAGGTTAGCAATAAGGGCGGCCTGCGCCGTTGCCTGATCCCGTGCCTGATCCAATGAGGCATCCAGCGTTGTTATCTGCTCGTCCAGTTGGAAGGTTCGTTGCTGTTCCAGCCCCAGAGCCTGCGCCAGTTCGGTAAGTTCAAGGGTCAGGTCATCCAGTTCGGTTTCCTGCCCGCTGATGGTTTCGCTAAGGACATACTGCATGATCATGAAAATCGTCAGCACGAACATCAGGACCAGCAAAAGCGCTGTCATCGCATCCACAAAGCCGGGCCAGACATTGGCCGACATGCGCTGGCCGGAACGTCGGGAAAGCCCCATGGCTTACCCCTTCCGGGCGCTGGTGCCGGCGGTATCGCGGCTAAGCGCTTTGATGGACTTGGTCAGTTGCGACAGATCAGTGCGCAGATCGGCAATGCTTTCCTGCCGCCCGGCAGACATTTCTTCCAGTATGCGCAAAAGCTGCACATCAATGGATCGCAGTCGCATTCTGCTTTCGGCGTCCACATGGGCACCATCGGTGCCACCGGTGATTTCGGCATTTTTCTCAAGTATCGTAATCAGGCGTTCCTGCCCGTCGGCAACACGATCAAGTGAGGCCGATTTGCCCTCACCCACATCCATTTTAGCAACCAGCCCCTCCACCGAAGCCACCAGCATGCCCAGTTGATCATCCACCAGTGAACGGTTGACATCAGACTGGGTGAACAGTGATTGCAGCGCGTCCATTTGCTCGGCTGAATGGGCCAGCATTGCCGCAGTTGCGTCCGCATCCCCGCCGCCGCTGTCAGCGCTGTCGCCGCTGGAAAACCCAAGGCGGGTGATGGTGGACAGCCATTCTTCCAGTTCCCGGTAAAACCGGTTCTGCCCGTTGCTGGCAAAAAGTTCCAGCAACCCGACAACAAGCGACCCGGCAAGACCCAACAGGGACGACGCAAAGGCGACGCCCATGCCGCTGAGTTGTTTATCAAGGCCGCCAACAAGTTGTGCAAATACATCCGAAACGCTTTCGCCTTCCTGCGGTTCAAGCGAGCGAATGGTTTCAACCAGCGCCGGGATCGTGGTTGCCAGCCCCCAAAACGTTCCCAGCAAACCAAGGAAAATCAACAGGCTGACGATATAGCGGGTGATATCGCGGGTTTCTTCGATACGGGTGGCAACCGAATCCAATATCGAGCCCGCCGACGCTGAACCGATCTGCATTTTAGCACCGCGCGTGCGCAACAGCGACGCCAATGGCGCCAATAGGCGGGGCGCCTTGACCATGGCATGCCCGACGCGACCACCAACAAAGCCTTCGATCCAGCTGACCGAGCTGATCAGTTCAATCACCTGCCAGAAACACGCGAATACACCGACCAGAAAGACGAAAACGATCAGGCCATTCAGCTGGATATTGGACAGGAATACCGGCCCGATCCGCGGGATGGCGATGTAAACGCCAAAGCCCACAAGCCCCAAACAGATCAGCATCAGCATGATCTGCCTGACGGGTTGGGTAAACTGTAGCTCGACCTCGCGGTCCGGCTGGTCCATCTGGACGTTTCCTGACGCTATTATATTTGGCGCGACTTTAGGGCCTGACTGTCCCGCTGCCAACAGCGGATTGCATGCGCGCGTTTTTCAAGGATTTTTTAACCATTTCCATCAATGTCTCAAGTTCAGGATCGTTAATGCCAAGTTCTGCCAGATGTTGGGCGGTATTATACAGATAGTCCGGGTTTGGACCGCGCCCACCGGTGGCATTGGCGATGATGCCTGCCTGTTCCTCCAGGGGTAAACCACCGCAATATTGATCATGTTGGGTATCAACAATGAAGGTTAGCGCCGTTACCTGACGCCCGTCTTTCAATTGAACCTCTAACGTGGCTTCCAGATAGGCCGACGAAATCAGTTCCCGTTCACGCAGGTATCGCAGGGTTTGGGCCGCGTCACTGTCCGGTACCCGCCAGGCAACACCGTCACAACAGGAACCCGCGAGCTTATCCAATGCCAGAACCAGCCCCGGCTGCGCCACCGTGCCGCGGTGATGGATTGATCGCATGCAGAATGATCGCGCGAACCCGTGCAATCGCGCGATGCAGTTTTCTTCACTGGGAAACCCCGGATTCCAGACCAATGAGCCATATCCGAAGACCCATAGGGGTTTATCGCCCATTGCTCTGGTCCTTATTCATTGGGCGCTTTAAACACCTTTGAATTGGGCAAGTCAAAGGGGCCATAATGCGAATACTGCTATGGGTACTAATAAGTATCAGTGTGCTGTGGGGCGGGTATTGGTTTGTTGGTTCAAGCGCTGTTGAACGTGGCATGACGTCGTGGCTGAATGACAATTCCGGCCGGTCATTAAATACCCAGTATTCAGCGCTGAACACCATTGGCTTTCCCAACCGGTTCGATACCACCATTGAAGATGTCGTGGTGGCTGGTCTGGGTGAAAATGTTACATGGTCGGCGCCGTTTTTTAAGATTTTGGCACTAAGTTATAAGCCCAACCATCTGGTGGCGGTCTGGCCCAACACCCAGACGCTGGACATCGGCTATGACAGGATGGCCATCACAACCGATCGCATGCGCGGATCAGTTGTGTTCAAACCGGACACCGCATTGACGCTGAACCGCACGGCGTTGGAAATATCCAATTTTGCGCTTCAGTCCAATCAAGGCTGGTCAATGGCCATGCAAACAGGTCAGTTTAATACCAGCATTGCGCCGGTTCTGGAGAACGCACAGGACATAGTGATACAGGCGCTGGATGTGCGCCCACCAGAAGGTGTCGCCGCCATTTTGAACCCGGATAATCAATTGCCGGAAGTTATAGAGGCACTGCGGTTTGACGCGACCATGATGTTTGACGCCCCCTGGGACCGGTTTGCGATTGAACAAAACCTGCCCAGACTTGCGGGTATGCAAGTCAACCGATTGCAAATAATCTGGGGGGATATGGATTTTCGGGCAAGTGGCCAGCTTGGCATAGATGAACGTGGATTTCTGGACGGAAAACTGACCATCAAAGCCCAGAACTGGCGCGGGATTTATCAGATGTTGCAGGATATGGGCATGAATCTGGGTGGATTTTTTGGCGCCGTCGAAAGTATATTACAGCTGATGGCGCTGGAAACTGACGACGTGAATTATCTGGAGGCCGACTGGATATTTCAGGGTGGAAGAATGCGACTGGGGGCGATCCCGCTGGGCCCTGCCCCGCGCCTTGCCCGTCGCTAACGGCAGTAACTGCCGCCCCGGTAACTGGCGGTATCAACATGGAAATGATCCTGATGAAACCGGTCTGAGTTTGGGCCTAAAACGGTGCCAAAGGGGCCACAGGCCGCGCGGTGCAGGTTTTTCAGTATTTTGCCATCACCGCGCGTGTTCCACCCGCTTTTTACATCCAGCGTTGTGCCGTTTTTCAGATTAAACCCGGAAATATCAAGGGCCGCGCCTTTGCCATGTTCGGAAATTTTTGCGCCCGGCCTGTTATTGCGGGTCCGGCAACTGTAATCGGCAATAACCTGCAGGCTGGTGACGCCGCCACCAAGGCGGCCGATAATGGGCACAACCGAATTGCCCACCCAGGTGTTCAGTGCTTTTGCAGTGGTGCAGTTCATCGTTGACGGATGGGACAGGCTGACACCGGCAACTGAGGTGACACGAACCGGAGATTTGATGCCACATCCCCGAAGGCGTCCCGGAATTCGCGCCAGATTCTGCCCCTGAATGCCGCTAACACCACAAATTCCCCGTGTACGATTTGTATTGGTATTGCGGCGCGCCATGGCCAGTTGAACCTCTGGTACGGATTGCGTTATTTGGCCGGTGGTCAAATTTAGGGGCCGCGAATAGGGCCGCAATGACGTTTTAATGCCCGGTGCCTGGGTGACAATTACCATCGTGTCGGGCCGTGGGGCTAATTGGGTATCCGGGCGCAGGACCGGGATCAGGGATTTGTCAGGTGCGTCGGCCATTACCGGTTGTAAAACCACCCCTGCCAAACCCAAAACTGACAGGAAAATCCGAAATTTCATCGTTTCTCCCCCCGTCCGAAATCTGGTGCGTCAGTATCCTGCCCGGCTTCTATGATGCTGCGTCTGATGGCGCGGGTATGGGTGAAATAGTCATGCAGATGTTCACCATCGCCGGTTCTGATGGCGCGTTGCAGGGCGAAAAGTTCTTCGGTGAAACGCCCGAGAACTTCAAGCGTGGCTTCTTTGTTATTCAGGAACACATCGCGCCACATGGTCGGATCAGAGGCGGCAATGCGGGTGAAATCGCGAAAACCGGCGGCCGAAAACTTGATGACCTCGTAATCTGTCACCCGGCGCAGATCATCCGCCACACCCACCATGGTATAGGCAATCAGGTGCGGCGCGTGGGAGGTAACAGCGCAGACCAGATCGTGGTGCCCGGCCTCCATCTGTTCAACATTGGCCCCCATTTCCTGCCACAGGGTTTGCAATTTGGTGACGGCATCCGCGTCAGTTCCCTTTGGCGGGACCAGCAGACACCAGCGATTGTCAAACAGTTCGGCAAAACCGGAACGCGGCCCGGAATGTTCGGTTCCCGCCATCGGATGGCCCGGGACGAAATGAACCCCTGCGGGAATATGGGGGGCGACCGCATCAATAACCGCCTGCTTTACCGAGCCGACATCGGTTACGGTCGCGCCGGGTTTCAGGTGCGCAGCTATGTCGCGCGCCACAGCTTCCATGGCCCCGACGGGAATGGCCAGAACCACCAGATCGGCATCTTTGACGGCCTGGGCGGCAGTATCGACGATTGTATCACAAAGGTTGATTTCACGCGCAATATCGCGGGTTTCAGCGGACCGAGCGGTTCCGACAATATGCCCGGCCAAACCCTTGCGACGCATTGCATGGGCCATGGAGCCGGCGATCAGGCCCAGCCCGATCAGGGCAACCCGTTGGTAAATAATACTCATGTTCTGCTTTCCCTGAAAGCCGTGATGGTGTGCACCACCCGGCGGCACGCTGCTTCGTCGCCGATGGTAATGCGCAAACAATCTGGCAATTTATAGCCCGCAACACGGCGCACGATGATGCCATTTGCCCGCAGGTAACTGTCACAGGCGTCAGCTTCGTGCTGATCTGCGAAACGCGCCAGCAAAAAATTTGCATATGACGGGTCAGACGGCACCCCGATATCGGCCAGTCTCTGGGCCAGCCATTTTCTTAAGCGGGCGTTCTCAAGGTGGTATTTCTGTGCTTTATCGCGGTCTAAAACAGCCGCTTTGGCGGTTTTAAGTTGGGTTTGTGACAGGTTGAACGGCCCGCGCACCCGGTTCAAGGCGTCAATAACGCCCTGTGGTCCGTAGCCCCAGCCGACCCGTAGCCCGCCCAGCCCATAGAGTTTGGAAAAGGTGCGGGTCATCACCACGTTATTGCGGCTTTCGATTAATTTGGCGCCACCGTCAAAGCCTTCGGCAAATTCCGCATAGGCCCCATCCAGCACAAGCAGCGTATGATCAGGTAAACCGTCTGCCAGTCGCGCGGTTGTTTCAGCATCAATCATCGTGCCGGCAGGATTGGCCGGATTGGTAATGAACACCAGCTTGGTTTTTTCGGTGCAGGCGCTCAGGACAGCATCGATATCCACCCGGCGGTTGAATTCAGGCACCTCAACCGGTGTCGCACCTGCCGCCAGCGTTGATATCCGGTACATCGAAAACCCGTGCTCGGTATGGATCACCTCATCCCCCGGCCCGGCGTAGGTCTGGCACAGAAACGTAATGATTTCATCCGAGCCCGCGCCACATATTATCCGATCCGCATCCAGATCAAAGGTTGTGGCAATGGCGGCGCGCAGTTCTGCGTGGTCTGAGGGTGGGTAGCGGTGCAGTTGCTGAGCGGTCTCTGCAAAGGCAGCTTTGGCAAGCTCACTGGGGCCAAAGGGATTTTCGTTTGACGACAGTTTTATCAGGTCAGTGACGCCGTCAAGCTGACTGACCCCGCCTTTGTAGGGGCGAATATCCAGAATTCCGGGCTTGGGTAATGGACCAGTTGTCATAATGCGTACTCATATTTTCTTTCAGCAGTATTAGCGGCCCAACCCTGGCAATGCCAGCGCCATCAGGTTGTCAGGTAGACGTTGGTTTCTGTCAGATCAGCGACAGAAACCACCCTCACCTGTGGGCATACAGGGTAAATCGGGGGTGCACATGGGCGATGGTGGATTAATTGGGCGATATGACCTGTCGGCGCGGGGTTGGACTGAAAAACTCGCGCGTATCGGATATGTCACTGCCTACCGGGATTTTCTGCGCGCTTGTGGCCCCGATTTGAAGCGCGGTGCGCGAATTTGTGACATGGGCTGTGGCAGCGGGGTGTTTGCACAGGCGGCCATTGGAAAAACCGGGAAGGCTGTGGATCTTACGCTGGTTGATCCATCCGCCAAAATGCTGGAACAAGCAAGCTTGGCACTGCGCACAAAGGTGGCGACATTGTCCTGCCATCAGCTGTTTCTGGAACAGTTCGAACCCCGCCATAGGTTCGATCTTATGCTTGGTGCCCATGTGATTGAACATTGCCGGAACCCGCAGGCCGCCCTTGGAAAAATGTATGAATGTCTGGCGCCGGGGGGGCAGATGTTGCTGGTGATCAGTCGCCCGCACTGGTGCCAGTGGCTGATCTGGCTGCGCTGGCGACACCGTTGGTATGCAAGCGAACAAATTGACCGGCTGGCCCGGAGCGCCGGGTTGCCAGCGGCTGAACACCACCAGTTTGTTGCCGGACCGCCAAGCCGCACCAGTTTCGGATATTGTTTCAAACGACCAAAGGAAAGTAGCTAACATGTTGATCACAATAGTAGAATTTAAAACCTCAGTGAAAAACCGAGCCGTTGCCATGGCGGCCCTAAGCGCTGAAGGCAACGCTGTGCGCGCAATGTCGGGATGCATCGCATTCCGCCCGTTTGCCGACCCGGAAACGGGCGACACCTGTTTCATTTTGCACGAATGGGAAAACGAAAACGATTTTTCCACCTATGTATCTTCGGATCATTTCGCGGCAATTGGCAAGGTTTTACGACCGTTGATGACGGCGCCCCCGATCAGTCGGAGATTTCGGGCGGAATTGCTGGAAACAGTTGCGTGAAAACCTGTTAGTCTGATCAGATGAGCACACCAGAGGCCTATTGCTTTTATCAGGAATTTACCCCCGAGCCGACCAAGTCGTTTCAGGTTGACCGGCATTATCTGCTGTATGCCGCGAAGGGGGCTATGCGGCTTGAGGCAGCGGGCCGGTGCTGGTCGCTTGCCCCGGCGCGCGCTGCATTGATTGAGGCTGGCAAGCCTATCCGGATTTCAATTCCGCAAAAAATTACCGTGTGTTCAGTGCTGTTTGATACCGGGTTTTGCCCCAAACCCAAATCCGCGCTTAGTGTTTTTGAGATGACGCCGCTGGCACGGGAACTGGTTTTGGCCTGCCGCGAATGGGGGCCGGACAGCGGGGTATTATCTGAATATGCGCGGGGCATTTTCAGCACCCTGGCGCAGGTGACATGGAAATTGTCAGAAACACCCAGCCCCACGGCAATGCCCGGCGCGAAATCCAAGTTGATGCGGCGCGCCCTTGGGCTGATGGAAGAAGGATTAAACCAGCAGTTACGGTTTGAATTTCTGGCGGCTGAACTGGCCGTTACGCCGCGATCCTTGTCACGCCGGTTCGCGGATGAAATGGGCATGACATGGCGGCAGGCACTGCGGCAAATGCGGATGATCCGGGCGATTGAGGCACTGGCGGGTTCCGAGCAATCCATCACCAACATCGCGCTGGATGTCGGTTATAACAGCCTTTCTGCTTTTAACGCCGCGTTTCGGGACTTTACCGGGCATACGCCAAAAAGTTACCGCGCCAGCTTTCGCCCCTGAACTATGCTGCCTTGACCGAAGCCGGTGCCAATGTTGCCCAGTTATTTGCCAGCTCATTCACACTGTCGATGATAAACTGGACAGTTATTTCATCCATCAGATAGCTGAAGTTCAGCCTGACCCAACCCGGTTTATTCACCTCATTTCCGGCCAGTATTTCTGAACGCAGCCGTTCGGATGTTACGCGATCAATGTTCAGCAACCGATGGCCATAGGGGCCGGCACAGGCGCAGCCGCCCCGCGCCTGAATGCCGTATCTGTCGCTGAGCATTCTGGTGAAATCCTGTTCTGAGACCAGTTTGCCATCGGTGTCTGTGACCAGGATGGAAAAAATCGGCAAACGGTGCGCTGTTTTGTGGCCCAGTACATTCAAATGCGGGTTGTCGGCCCAGCCGTCCTGCGCCAGCTTACAAAACCTGGCCTCTTGCGTGGTTATTTCCTTATCGCCGATTGCCTCTTTCACCAAAAAAACCAGTGCTGCGCGGATGTCACCGATGACATTTGGTGTACCGGCCTCTTCGCGTTCTGCCAGATTATCGGTATAGTCCTGCCGCCAGGGCGACACGAAGGAAACCGTGCCGCCACCGGGCCAGCTGGGGGTGGTTCTGCTAACCGCGGTGTCGCGAATTATCAGCAGGCCAGAGGCACCGGGCCCGCCGACAAATTTGTGACACGACACCACGGCTGCATCAATTTCAGCGCCGGGTTTGCCCTGCATATCAATGGGCAGATAGGGGCCGGCGCCGGCGTAGTCCCAGATTGAAAGCGCGCCATTTTGTTTAAGCAACCGGGTAATGGCATCGGGGTCGGTGACAATACCGGTAACGTTGGATGCGGCTGAAAAACTGCCGATTTTCAGATCGGCATCGGCGTGTTGGCGCAACGCAGCTGCCAGCAAATCCAGATCCGGGCCGCCGCCGGGTGCTTCGGCAATTTCGACCACTTTTGCTTTGCTTTCACGCCACGGCAACAGGTTTGAATGGTGCTCATAGGGGCCGACAAAAACCACCGGGTTTGCGGCTTCGTTCACACCCAACAGGCTAATCAATTTATTCAGCCCGGCGGTTGCCCCTGAACCGGCAAAAATCACGGTGTAATCATCATTTGCATTGGTCAGTCTGGCAATCTGGGTGCGGGCCTCTTCGCGCAGGCGGGTCATGTAGCCACCGCAATAGGATGCCTCGGTGTGGCTGTTGGCGTAATAGGGCAGCACCTGTTGGCTGATAAAGTCTTCCACCTGAACCATTGCCCGGCCCGAGGCGACATAATCGGCGTAAACCAGCGGCACCGGCCCGTTCAGACCCGGGATCATGACGCCTTCGCCAATGATGCCACCCCGAAACTCAGACAGGGTATTGTTTTTACTTAGCTGGGTTTTGAATGATTGCAGGGCCATGTTGTTTCCTATCTTCTTTCAAAGATTTTACCCCATAATCCTGCAATAATTTACCCTATTTTCTTGCCTTTTCGTCTGTTTTGTTGTCATATGACCAAATGAAGCGCAAAAAAATAGATCATATTGATAGCCTGATTCTGAGTGAGCTGCAAAAAGATGCTTCCCTGTCGCAACGGGAACTGGCCGAGCGGGTGGGCGTTTCGCAAAACGCCTGTTGGCGTCGGTTACGCGCGCTGACGGATGCGGGGATATATCTGGGGTCGGTTGCACGCATTGACCGGCAGAAAATGGGGTTGGATCTGGTGGTGTTTGTCATGCTGCGCACGCGCCACCATTCGGCCGACTGGCTGGAAAAATTTCGCCGCCATGTGCTGAACATCCCCGAAATTGTCGATTTTCACCGTATTGGCGGGGATTATGACTATCAGCTAAAGGTCGTGACCGCAGATATGACCAGCTATGACAGGGTGTATCAGCGGCTGATTGAAGGCGTGGAACTGGATTCTGTGACCTCATATTTCGCCATGGAAGCCATTGCAGAGGGCCGCCCTATTCCGCTGTGAGCCTAAGCCTAGGCCATCGCACCGGGTGCCGGTTTCCATTTAAAGCCAACCCGGATGATCCCATGATCGTTGGTGCCGCTTTCTTTGTGGTCATCGCGATTTAGGTGGTCGTTGGTCACCAGCATCTCATCAAAGGCCCACAACCGGCGTTTTGAGTTGTCGTAAAATTGCTCACTGAATAAAATATGGTCAAGGCTTTCGCGCTGACCCTTATAGACATGGGTGTAATACACATCGCGCACCGAGCGGTATTCCTGCATTGTTTGTGCGGTATAAAGCGCATTGTCCCCGCCCCCGGTTGAAAGCGGTGACAGATATTTGGGCTGCTCCGACAAAATATTCAGGGTGTTTGAATTTTTGCCGTCATTCATATCACCGATCAACACCGCGGGGCTGTTGGTTCCCTTGGTGAGTTTGGTGATCAAAACCCGCAATGCGGCCGCCTCAGCGGTGCGCCGGATGGTTGATAAGGCGTAGCCCAGCGCATTTCGGTGAACCCCGTGAACGTCCCGGTCATACCAATCCCGTTCACGCCAAATCTTGGTTGGCAGCCGGGATTTAAAATGGGTTACGAACACATCAATCACCGGTGTGCTGCTGTCTGGCTGAACCTGAAAATGCAGCACTGGCCGTGAAAATGTGGAAAGCGACACCTCAATATGGTCCTGTTGCGGGTCATCGCCCCCGGATTTCAGAACTGTTTCGGGCGGAAAATCGGTGATCCAATGGGGTGTACCAACCAGAATATCGCGGCGCACGGCAGCAGCGCAGACAATTTTAGAACCGCTATGTCCGGGCGGCACAAGGGCGGCGTAGTCGCTGTCCATATTTGCCGCCGTCAAAACCTGATCAAGTGCCCCCTGTGCCCAAAGCTCTTGCATACCGATGACATCGGCGCCAAGGCGCGTGAGCATCGCCGAAGTGAATTCGATCTTGCGATCATAAATATCCTGATCCCAGCCATCGGTATCGCCATAAATTGCGTCACCGGGCAGTTGCAGGTTCAAAAGGTTAAAACTGGCAAATGAAATATCACGTTTGGCCATGGTTGCCTCCAAATTGAAAAATACAATGGCTGCAATATAACACGAAACGCCTGAACCCGGCAGGCGGATAGGCAAAAAAAAGGCCACCCAACCGGGCGGCCCTTTGGTAATATGTTTTATTCACTAGTTCTGGGCGTAATATTCGATCACCAGATTTGGTTCCATCATCACTGGGTAAGGCACATCGCCCAGACCGGGTGTGCGCACGAATGTCGCCTTTAGTTTGCCGTGGTCCACATCCAGATAATCCGGCACGTCGCGTTCCGGCAGCTGAGTTGCCTCAAGCACAAGGCCCATTTGTCTGGACCGCTCACGGACTTCAATAACGTCGCCCTCTTTTACACGGTAGGACGGGATGTTTACCTTTTGGCCGTTCACTGTGACATGGCCATGGTTCACGAACTGACGCGCCGCAAACACGGTTGGCACAAACTTGGCGCGGTACACAACCGCGTCCAGGCGGCGTTCCAGCAGGCCGATCAGGTTTTCACCAGTATCGCCTTTGACCCGCTCGGCTTCGCCGTAAATCCGGCGGAACTGCTTTTCAGTCAGATCACCGTAATAGCCTTTTAGCTTTTGCTTGGCGCGCAGCTGCAAACCAAAGTCTGACAGTTTGCCCTTGCGGCGCTGACCGTGCTGGCCGGGGCCATATTCACGGCGATTAACCGGGGATTTCGGACGACCCCAGATGTTTTCACCCATCCGGCGGTCAATTTTATGCTTGGCAGCAGTGCGTTTGGTCACGGCTGATCTCCTTCGATCTGTACGGGCCATTTCTGGCCACTATGAAGGGCGTTGTCCTAGGTTTTTCAACCGACAGGCATCCCCTTGCGGGGGCCACCAACACCAAATGAACGGTCCGACCCTAGGGGCCGGAACAGCGCGGTTATACAGATGGGTTATTCAGAGTCAAGGACCCTCAGATACCGCCGTGGGACAGGACGGCCGCCTCTGATCGCGACAGGTTGCGCCGGGCAAATTCACCATAAAGATAAACGTCCTGGCGAATGTCAGGGAACCTGTCCCAAAGACCCTGCCGCTGGATCGGGTCAATGTTGTCTGTGTCCATACCCGCGGGGTGAAAGCTTTCCACTTCAACGCCATTGGCCCAGACGATCTGGTGCTGTTCAAGCATCAGGTGGATATAGGTAATCCCCAGACACCGGTGATCAACGCGAATGGATTTGTCGTTCACCAGATCGCGCGCTGCAACCAAAACCTCGGGCGTGTTAAACAACGCCTGCGCCACCGGGCCTTTTACCAAAAGCCTGTGATCCGGGGACAGGACCAGATCTTGATCCGGTTCGCGATCCGCCAAAGCGTGGGCCTTGATCCGCACCGGGCGCAGCTCCGGCATCGCCAGCAAACGGCCACCGGTAATTTCCCGGCTGCCGATCCAGCAGATTTCCTGCGCCCCGTTATCTTTGGTACAGACCAGATCGCCTGCACAAAGTTCTGAAACCCGTTTTTGACCATCCGGTGTGGTGATTTTTGTATCCGGTGAAAAACAAACCGTACCACGCGCCGATTTCAAGGACCGTTTGGACGAGGCAGGCAAAGAACAGGAAACCACCCAGAGATCCTGATCAACCGGGGGCAACGCACCGATAAAAATCAGCATCGGGCACTGGCCGCTGTCAACTTCGATTAAAGTCGCCTGAAATTTTTCGTAGCCATCGGTCAGTTCAAAACCATAGCGAAACAGTGGTTGTTCGATGTCAGCGGAAGTTTTTTTCCCAAACAGCTTTTGGTCACCTAAAAACCGCTTTAGCCGATTTGCAGCCCGCCGGTGTGTTTGGGCAATATCTTCACCGCCCTGCAACACATAAATATCGCGCGGATCATCAATCCGAATGGCCTGCCCGCTCCAGCACCAGGTCGCGCCGACCATGATTTCGCCGGGCTGTGCATCCACCAACCCGTCAAGCTCAACCTGAGCCCATGAAATTAGGAACGTGCCTGAAGCGCCCGTCGCCATGCCTGTAAAACCTGCCATTTTATTCTTATTGTTAAGGAATCATTAACAATATCGGGCAGACGGGAAAGACGGCTGGTTTAAAAAACAACAACCTGTGGCGTCAAAGACTCAACTTTTAGCGGCGGATCGGGGTCATCCACATTTTGAATAGCCGCAATTGGCGCAGGTCATGCAGCCCTCAACCATGCGCAATTCAGGGCTGCCACAGGATGTACAGGCCTTGCCTTTTACGGGGCCCAGTTTGCTGACATCCGCGTGTGGATCAGACTTTAAGCCCATGCCTTCACCGGCAATAAACCCGATTGAAACCAGATGGCGTTCAATTACACCGCCAATTGCAGCCAGTATTGACGGGATGTATTTGCCTTCCATCCAGGCCCCGCCGCGGGGATCAAACACGGCCTTTAGTTCTTCAACCACAAAGGACACATCACCACCGCGCCGGAACACCGCCGAAATCATCCGGGTCAGCGCCACTGTCCATGCGAAATGTTCCATATTCTTGGAATTGATGAACACCTCAAACGGGCGGCGATGGCCGCCGATGACGATGTCATTGATGGTGATGTAAATCGCGTGTTCGCTATCGGGCCAGCGCAGTTTGTAGGTGTTACCCTCAAGCTCTTTTGGTCGCTCAAGCGGTTCTGAAAGATAAACTACATCCGCCCCGGTGTCGATTTCCGGCACGGTTTCAGAGGTTTCGCTAACCGACAGAACCGACCCGGTGACATCATTGGGGCGATAGGTTGTGCAGCCCTTGCAGCCGGTATCAAAAGCTTGTTGATAGACGTCCTTGAACGCTTCAAACGAAATATCTTCCGGGCAGTTGATGGTTTTGGAAATTGAGCTGTCGATCCATTTCTGTGCCGCCGCCTGCATGCGAACATGGTCCAGCGGGGCCAATGTCTGGGCGTTTACAAAATAGTCGGGCAATTCAACATCGCCAAATTTCTCGCGCCAAAGCTGTACGGCATAATCAACCACCTCTTCCTCGGTGCGGGATCCGTCTTTCTGCAAAACCTTGCGCGTGTAGCCATAGGCAAACACCGGCTCGATACCAGAAGAAACATTGCCGGCATAAAGGCTGATCGTGCCGGTTGGCGCAATTGAGGTCAGCAATGCGTTGCGTATGCCGTGGCTGGCAATGGCGTCGCGCACATCCTTGTCCATTTTCTGCATCGCGCCACTGGCCAGAAACGCATCCGCATCAAACAGCGGGAACGCGCCTTTTTCCTTGGCCAAATCCACCGACGCCAGATAGGCGGCGCGGGAAAGAGCATGCAACCAGCGCTCGGTCTGACGCGCCGCTTGCTTGGACCCATAGCGTAAACCCAGCATCAGCAAGGCATCCGCCAGCCCGGTTACCCCCAGCCCGATCCGGCGTTTGGCGTGGGCCTCCTGTTCCTGCGCCTTCAGCGGAAACCGCGATACATCCACCACATTATCCATCATCCGAACGGCGGTTTGTACCAATTCACTTAGCCCGGCGTCATCAAGCCGGGCGTCATCCTCAAACGGGTTTTCCACCAACTGCGCCAGATTGACCGACCCCAACAGGCAGGCACCATAGGGCGGCAGGGGTTGTTCACCGCAGGGGTTGGTGGCCGTTATATCTTCGCAATAGGCCAGATTGTTCATCTGGTTGATCCGGTCAATAAAAATCACCCCGGGTTCAGCATAATCATAGGTGGCGCGCATGATCCTGTTCCACAGATCGCGGGCCTGAAGCGTGCGGTATATCGTGTCGTCAAACGACAATTCCCAACTGTCATCTGCTGCAACTGCCGCCATGAATGCGTCACTGATCAGCACCGACAGATTAAAATTGCGCAATCGCGCCGGGTCCGACTTGGCGGATACGAAATCTTCGATGTCCGGGTGGTCACAGCGCATGGTTGCCATCATCGCGCCGCGACGTGATCCGGCGCTCATGATCGTGCGGCACATGGCGTCCCAGACATCCATGAACGACAGCGGGCCGGATGCATCCGCAGCCACGCCTTTTACATCGGCACCATTGGGCCGGATGGTTGAGAAATCATAGCCGATACCGCCACCCTGCTGCATGGTCAGCGCGGCCTCTTTCAGCATATCAAAAATGCCGCCCATACTGTCCGGGATCGTGCCCATGACAAAGCAATTGAACAGGGTAACCGAACGCGCCGTGCCTGCACCGGCGGTGATCCGGCCGGCGGGCAGAAATTTGAAATCTTCCAGCGCAGCGTAAAACTTATCTTCCCAAAGTGCCGCATCTTTTTCCGGCTTGGCCAATGCGCGGGCAATGCGACGCCAGGTATCTTCAACCGATCGGTCCACCGCCGTGCCATCGGGTTTTTTCAGGCGATATTTCATATCCCATATTTGCTCGGCGATCGGGGCGGAAAAACGGCTCATCTCAATAATCCCAATGGGTGTCTGGCAGTTTGCCAGAGTAGGGCGATCCAGCGCGCCGGTCAATAAAGCCGTGGGCGGTTGATCAACTTGTATTCCATCCTGTTGCTGCTAGGCTATAGCATGGGGATTGCACTATATCTTGGGGGTGCCTTTGGCGCAATACATAAATCTGGTAAAATTATGCGTCGGTGTCGCGTCCTATTCGGAACTTGCCCGCCACATTGATGCCCGCCAAAGCACCGAAACCCGCCATGTGACCCGGATGTGGCCGAAACGCTCGGCAGAGTTGCTGGCAGGCGGGTCACTTTATTGGGTCATCAAGGGCGTGGTTCAGGCGCGCCAGCGCATTGTCGCGCTGGATGAAGTTATCGGCGAAGATGGTATCAGGCGCTGTGGTATTCGCATGGATGCCAGGCTAATTCGCACCCAGTCTGCCCCCAAACGCCCGTTTCAGGGCTGGCGCTATCTGACGCCAGAAAACGCGCCACCCGATCTGCCGCAGCAGCGCGAAAGCGACACGGACATTCCCGCTGCGCTGAATTTGGCATTGGCTGAAATTGGTGTCAGGTGACAGGTGTACGCCTTGAGGTCTGTGTTGATACGGTTGCCGGTTTACACAGTGCCGTTGCCGGTGGCGCTGACCGGGTTGAGCTATGCGCAGCCCTTGAACTGGGCGGCTTAAGCCCGACACCGGGGTTGATCCACGCCGCCGCCCAGGTCAACATCCCGGTATATTGCATGATCCGGCCAAGACCCGGAGATTTCGTATTTGCTCCGGACGAAGTTGACCAGATGAGGGCCGATATTGCGGCGGTGCGCCATGCCGGGTTGGCCGGCGTGGTTCTGGGGGCATCAACCCGCACGGGGCTGCTGGATCAGGCTATGCTGGCAAATTTGCGCGAAGATGCGCAGGGGCTGGGCGCAACTTTGCACAGGGTCGTTGACACATTGCAGGATCGGTTAACTGCGGTGACCCGGGCCATCGACATTGGCTTTGACACCATCCTAAGTTCGGGCGGGGCGCGCGGCGCTGCTGAAGCACCCGATGCGCTTGCCAAAATGGTTCAACAGGCAGATGGGCGGCTGGAAATCATGCCCGGTTCCGGGGTGAATGCGCAAAATTGTACCCGGTTACTTAGGGCAACCGGCGCACACTGGTTGCACGCCTCTTGTTCCTCCGCAGACCCTATGCCGCGGCGTTTAAGTGCGTTGGGATTTTGCAAACCGACAATGTTGCACACTGACCGCGCAAAAGTCCGGGAACTGGCGGATAAATGCCATGGCTTTGCCGGCTAAAGAATTTCCGCCAAAACACCGGCAAGGGTGTCGTGCCCGTCTTCTGCAAAATGATGCACCTGCCAGCCACAGGCTTTGGCGGCAATAACATTTTCCTCAAAATCATCCACAAACAGAATTTGCGCCGGGTCCAGCCCTGTGTCAGTTTCAATCGCGCGAAAATAGGCGGCGTCCGGTTTTGCCACCCCCATGCGGCCTGAGGAATACAATTTTTCTACCCGGGCACCATAGCCCATCTGGTTTTCGATAAAACCTGAACGCCGGTGTTCATTATTGGTGGCGATGATCTGGCGGTAACCGGCCGCATCCACCCGTTCCATCAGGCCCAGCATTTTGTCACAGGGCAACGCATCGGCTTGGAACCAATAATCCAGCAATTCCTGTGGTTCGGAATTATACCCGATATCGTCTTTCAGGCGCGTTAGCCGGTGCAGCAGATCTTCTTCCCCGC
>VAPL010240796.1_pt1 | contig 28948 bp, 20 predicted proteins | sample 3395061 | NCBI WGS metagenome assembly VAPL01 (sample SAMN08290444, study PRJNA428436) | hydrothermal vent metagenome | isolation source: Deep-sea hydrothermal vent chimney 2 | place: Pacific Ocean: Juan De Fuca Ridge | depth 2182 m m | reverse complement strand
AATATTAGTTAGGCTAAACACCATAAAATATTTTTATTAACGCTTATTACGTTTACTTAGATTGAGTACAAAAGATTTGATTTCTTGCTCGCCCCATTCCAAAGCTTGAGCTTCATCGATAAATCCCTGCTGACTCTTCGAGACATGAAATTTTTTCGATGTTACTCGCCGTATAATTTCAGCCGTCCAAGTTTTTTTATCTTGAACCGTTCGACATTCAAATTTTTTAATTTTAGACATGCTATTTTTTCCACTTAAATCCAGTTTCGACAGGTGATTTTGTATCACTATCTTGAATTTCCATCTTATTTTCATCCCCTGCGCTCTGATGGTATTTAAGCTCAAGTCCTTTTAAAAATAACCGTAAAATTTGATCTTTACAATCAACATAATGTTTATGTCCGGGTTTTCTAAAAAAAGCACTTAATTCAGATTTACTGATTCGAAAATCTGCCGAAGCTAAAATTTCAACAACATCTTCTGCTTTTAAATTTAATGCGATTTTTAATTTGGTAAAAATCATATTATTAGTAATGCGTTTTTCAGCAACTGTTGGCGGCCCTGATTTTTTACCACGTTTTTCATTAATTAAGCCATTTAAAAAAATCGCAAGCTGATTATCATTACATTTTTTAAATTCCGGATTATCTTCCTTTTTTAACCAATCGCTAATCTCTGCTCGAGTTACCGACAAATCAGCGGCTCCAAAAATAGCCATCATTTTTTTATCATTAAAATCGAAAATATATCGGAGGCGGCGTATTACATCGTTATTTTTCATACTGTTACTTCACTAGTTGAATACTGAGTTGTTCATTATCAAACTCGATTATATCACCAGATACTATTTTTTTACGCTTTTGGGTTTCAATATTTCCATTTAATAAAACTTGACCACTGGCAATCACCGATTTAGCCTCCCCACCACTTGAAACCATGCCCTCAAACTTCAATATTTTATAAAGTTCGACCGGTTCTGAGCTGATTTCAACTTCTCTCATTTTACAAATTGACCTTCTTAAATATAAATAAATTAATAAACAACAATAATAACAACGGAATCGAAACATAATATCCCAATGTTAATGGGCTATCGGCAATCACCGCTAACTCGTGTCGCATAGTAACACTAACTGACCCCATAGTAGCAAATGCTTGCTGCACCTCACCTCGAGAATAGCTAGTTGCAAAATAAGCTATAGTCAGTGGTAACACGGCAAAAAAATTGGATACATAAAACAACCATTTGTTTCGCACAAAAAGTTGAATAACTAAGATCGAAAACGCAATTAGCGCAACAAAAATAATAATATAACCCCATTTACCACTATTGATAAATAAATCTAACAATACCACAACTCCATATACAAATATTTAAAACAAATCGTTGTGCCTAGCTAATAATACTATAACCATAACTACCATCAATAATTTAAAAACCATCAAACAACAACTAATGAAATATCGCTTTAATCTATTGATTCATAATACTGCCAATAACCAAGCATGCGATTATAACGTAATAGTCCCATATATCCATTTAATTTTCCGCAACGCAAATCCCAAAACATCAATCGTTCAGAGAATTTTTTAAACCAAGGACAAGCGTCACGCTTTGTAAAAATTTTAAAATCCTGAAGCATTGACTCAAAACACATTCTGCTTGCCTAACACTTCAAGCTTCCGTGTTAAACTATTGCCCTGCTCATCAACCAAGGTTAAAAAATGAATCCCCGGATTAATTTTTAATTCACGTTGATGAAATATTTTTGTTGTTCCCAAAAACTCTTTATCCAAATGCCAATACAAAGTTTCATCTCGATTACGATGCACCGCTTTAAAAATAGTACTACCCTGCGACTCATCAAGATAAACCGGAATATACAGTTTCGTACCCGGTGTCGGGTATAAAATGTCAATTGGATTATGCGATGCTTTTTGGGTAACTTGAGCAACACAATCCTTACGATAAGCAGGAATATTACGATAACTCGCGTTTAATTTTTTAAAATAAAATTCCTGTCCGGCGGGCAAGACAAACCAATTTTTATGCTGCATATTACTAACCTTTTCGCATAAACCATTAACCCGCCAACCATTTTTATCCAAGTGAACTTTTAAATGATTTTGACTGGTTTTGTTAAAGTGGCTATCTTTTGGTATCCATTGCTTTTTTGTATCACAAAACTGATTAGCAAGATAACCATCATTTTTACAAACCGTTACTTCTTTCATTAAAAAATACGGCGCAGTAAACCAAGCACTACTATCTAAACGATTAAAAATATCAAACATAATCGGTGCAGCAGCACTCACTCCGGTTAACCCCGGTTTACCTTCACCACTGGCATTACCGACCCACACAGCAACCGTATATAAACTGGTATTACCAACCGCCCATGCATCACGCAAGCCATAACTGGTACCGGTCTTCCAAGCAATTTTCTGGCTACTATTAAAATTTTTCCAATAACCTTCAGCACCCGGACGCGAAACTTCCAATAATGCCTTCAATGTTAACCATGCTGCTGCCGGTTGAATTTCTCGTACTTGTTTCGTTGTGCTACTCTGTCCATGCAAAACGGTTAGTTGCTGATAAGTGGCATCACTTGCTGCATTTTTTGCTTTGGCTATATTCGCCAAATTGGCATACATAGTGGCAATATCCCACAACGTCCCTTCGGCGCCACCTAAAATTAACGTTAAACCGTAATTATTGGGGGTGCGATGTAATGTCGACATCCCCATTTGTTGCAATACATCATAAAACTTAGCAACACTGTATTGTTTTAACATCCGTACTGCCGGGATATTTAATGAACGTGCTAGCGCTACTTTTGCAGGCACCGCCCCCCGATACTGCCGATCGTAATTTTCAGGTGTATAACCTGCATATTGTGTTGGTAAATCGGCCACCAAGGTTTCTGGCAAGATATCACCTTGTTGTAACATACTGGCATACAATAATGGTTTTAAAATACTACCGGTGCTACGAGGCCGGTGAATTAAATCAATGGCATATCCAAGCTCAAAATCAGTCGCGTTATTACTATTACCAATATAAGCTAACACTTCAAACGTATCATTATTAATAACCAAGGCCGCAGCATTATGAATTTCACGTTGACTCAGCACCTTTGAATGTTGAAATACAATATCACGCACTGCAAGTTGTAAGGTTTTATCAATTGTGGACTTTAATTGCGGCAATTGTTTGTTACTTTGGCTTGCCAATAAGTGCGGTGCCATAGTAGGCAACGGCAATGGCTTTGCCGGTAATTTTTCAATTAACGCCAAAGCTAGAGTTGTTTTCGAGATAATTTTTTCATTAAATAAATGATTTAATAATCTATCGCGTTTTTGTTTTAACTTTTGTCGGTTACGTGCAGGATGAATCAAAGCCGGACTATTCGGCAAAACGGCCAGAGTACAGGCTTCCGCCCATGATAAATGAGCCGCCGCGCGACCAAAATAACGCCAAGCGGCTGTTTCAAGCCCAACAACATTACCGCCAAAAGGGGCATGGCTGGCATATAATGCTAAAATTTCTTGTTTGTTATAGGACAATTCTAAACGCAAAGCCATTATCATTTCTATCATTTTTTCAGAATAACTACGGCGTTTATTTTTTCGCGCAAGCCTAATAACTTGCATTGATAAGGTGCTGCCACCACTCACAATTTTATTTTGACTAAGGTTTAAATACAATGCCCGTAAAGTCGCTAAGGGATCAACGCCCCAGTGTGAATTAAATCGTTTATCTTCGAACTGTATTAGTGCAGTTGTAAATTTAGTTGCTAGTTGTTGTCCGGTAATTTCAGGAAAACGCCATTGTTCGTCGAGTGCAATTCTTGCACCGAGCAATTGCCCGTCCCGACTTAATAACGTCGATGAATAAGTATCGTTGAATAACGGTTTTGGTAAGCAGAACCAAAAACTACTGCCCAGCAAAAACACAAAACTCACAATTAACAGTGAATATATTATTCTCCGATTTTGACGACGTTGACCCATTGGCCTTTTGTCCTTGCCGTTTTAGAGGCATCATACATTGCTGCAATAGAAATACTTGGTAAATAGAATCGACCAAGATAAGAAGCATTCATTAATACCGTAAACTGCTTTTGTTCAGCGGCTTTTAATCCAAAATAGCTGTATATCCTGTCATCTCGAATATCCTGATAATCCATTTTTGAGTTCTTAGTATCAGTCGTTGCAGCATCATTAGTGAAACGCATATTATGTATTTGCCAACCGGATGGAATAATATGCGTTAACGCCAAATTCGTTAAATCCTGTGCGCTAGTATTTTTCACGGTTATAACCGCGATAACATCACTTCCTTGTACCAATTTAGCGATATTTAAAACCTCACCCTTACTATTTTTATACGACACAGCTAATGCTAAACCATTAGCGATAGCCTGCTCGGCACCCGCTTTAGGAATACCCTGAACTGAAATACTACCGTACAACGTCAGCGCTGATTTATTTTCAAGTTTAATGATTTCACCCTTACGATTAAAATCCGATAATCGCTGCTGATAAATAACCGAACTCGATAACAACGACTGTTTTGCAGTCTTGTTACTTGCTAAATCGCGTTGTAAATTAAATTTAAATTGACTGTCTGCTCCATCATTACCAATAAAATAACTCATGGCAAGTAAAGCATATGCAACACTCTGAGTACTTTGCCATGAATTCGACGCTAATTGTGCCGCGATTGTATCTGCAAGTTGTTTTGCTTGTTGTTTACGTCCTAATTTAACAAGCGCAGTTAATACTATCGCCTGATCACGTAGTTTAGAGCCAAACGTCTGCCCTTCGTGCGCATACTCTACGATGTTGATTTTGGCATTTTCCAATAATACCGCTGCCGCATCAGACTGCCCAATCACTTGATAAGCATGGGCTAGTTGCCAACGTGAAATATTGCTTAAAGTATTGGATTCACGCAAGCGGTTCATTGCGCCTATTTCAGCCTTATTCGCCAACGCCAAGCTATAAAGTCGATAAGCTTGTTCCAATTCAGATTGTCCTGAACCGGCTAACCAGTTATTCGCCGCACGCGCCTGATACGATAACCAATTCGATATTAACCCCTCAGGTATAAAATAACCTTTTCGCTGCGCTTCTAACAAAAAGTGCCCGGCATAATTGCCACCCCAACCAGAGGGCGCACCATTACCACCAGGCCAATACGAAAAACTACCATTGTTATTTTGAAACTGTTGCAGACGTTTAATGGCGGCATTGATATTAGTATCAATAACGTCCTTACGCTGTTTTTCAAGTTTCACAAAATTCGTTAAATATAATTGGGGAAATACCGATGAAGTCACCTGTTCAATGCAACCATGAGGATAACGAATCAAATAATTTAAACGGTTTTCTAAATTAATGGGCAACGCAGAAGATAACTCTAACGTTACTTTATTAGTCTTTAACAATCCATGAGGGACAATCGTCCCCTGCCAAGACGTATTTGGTTCGATCACCATTTTTACTTGTCTTAACGTTGCAGGGTTGGCACTACGAATATCGATATAAACCTCGGATTCAGTGGTTTTATTCGTACTGCTCGCAATAAAACGAATATGGCCTTTGCCTAAACCCGATTTGACTTTAACCTTCAATACACCGAGTTTATCACCTGTCGTTTCAAAGTGAATATCAACCTCGTCTGAGCCAAGTAATTCAAAATGTTCATCAGGAATAATTTTTAGTTTAACATCTTTAATATTATCATCCATCACAAACACAGCAACCGGCAAGGTCATTTCTTCATCAGGTGCAATAACGCGCGGCACCGTTGCCAAAATACTCAACGACTCACGAACAAAAACCGATTTACTGGCTTTGCCATAAGCGGTTTTATCACCGGCAACCAGCATCACACGCACAGCCCCAATATACTGTGGTAGCTTTAAACTATGTTTGGCAGTTTGTCCAGCCTTTAGCTCAAATGGTCCTAAATATTGCACCACCGGAGGAAACCGTTTTTTATCTTTATTTTTTTCATTTTCATCACTGTCATCACCACCACCTAATGCCAACAAGCGTTCAAGCTCACCACCATAAGCACCCACCACAAAATCATAAAAATCCCAGGTAAGTACTCCATGGGCTTCTTTTTTATAAAATTGTTTATGTAAGTCCGGTGTTTTAAAGCGCGTGAGCCCTAATAATCCTTCATCAACCACGGCAATGGTATAGCTCATGGGTTTTCCATTAGCTTCGTGAACCGCTAACTCAACTGTTGATTTTGGAGCCCATTCATCGGCCATTGTTAATTGTGGTGTAAGGCGTGTTTCAGGATCGTTCACTAATAACGGCATCACACCATAAAGACGAATTGGTCGATCATTGCTCTTGTTTTGATGCGGTTGCAACAAACTAACGTGAATATAAACATTGGGAGCCATATCGGCTGTCACCTGAAGTTTAAAATCATTGCCCGTTTTACTAATATCCAACCAATGTTGTTGCAAAATTTCCGTGCCATTTTCAATACTGATTAATGCCCGCCCCTTGCTGGCTTTGGGTAAACGTATAACGGCAGTATCCCCAACTTGATAATTTGGTTTATCGCTTGAAACACTAAGCGAATTTGCGCCAGCAGCACTGCCTTCTCGAGCTTTTCCAGCCCAACCCGGCCAATCCATATATAAGGTTTTACCGGTGCAATGTTTACCGTCTAAATCACACGCCCGTATTAAGTAACGCCCCCAATCAGGGTATTTAATTTCAAACTCCCAACTTCCAAGGCCATTGTTATTCGTTGCTATGGTACTTTGCTGTAAATAATTTGTTTGATAAGACGAGCTATAACTGGCAAGCGAATCACCGGATTTATCCCACCACCACTTCCATTGAATTTTATATAAAGTGACTTGAATATTTTTTAACGCTACTTTTTCACCATTTTGTTTTAAGCTCGCAATATCAACCTTATGTTTTGTATCCGTTAATAACATATTACGAGTTGCATCACCTTTAGGTAATTTCAAACCAACATAATGTTCATAGGGTGAAAAAGCGATATTAACGCTGTCTGAGCTAAAATCACCACCTTGCTCAAATACGCGTGTCGTAAATTTTGCGGTTAACATTCCAGGTGCGGCGGCATTAACGTCAACACTTTTTTGTATGTTGGCATTACCATCAGCATCTAATTTACCTTGGGCTATAATTAACGGTGAAAAACTAAAATATCCAGCCGGATCGTCAAATACAAAATCGGTAAAAATATCAAAACGTGTTCGTCGGCTACTCACTTTAACCTCAACATCGTATTTTAAATTTGACGCTTTTGCGCCATGCAACCACTGGCTAAATAACTTGGCACTAAATGGCATCGTACTTTTACTTAATTGCTTCGTACCAAAATTTATATCAATTTTTAATCTATTGGGGACAACCGTTTCTATTTTTAAGCGCTTATTAAAAATTGTGCCTCCGAGCTGCGCCTTTGCCATCCACACTCCGGTTTCACTGTCATCACTGGTTTTTAAGGTAAAACGATAAAAATCACCTATAGGTTTGTTATTACTAATGGTCTGCACTAACTGCCCCTTAGGATTATACAAGCGCATCGTAACTGGATGTTTTGCCGGAATGGTATTTTCTTTATCTTGCAATACAAAAGTCAGAAATATTTTATCCCCAGGCCGCCAGACACCTCGTTCACCATAGATAAACGCTTTAACACCATTATCGACTTGTTGCCCACCAACATTAAAATGGCTGGTCGCAAGCGCTGTGCCCTTGCTTAATTTTAAATAGGCTTTTTGTTTACCTTTGGTTGCCACCAAATAAAACGGAATAGCATTAAGCTCAGCGCTAATCATTCCCAAATTATCAGTAATAAGCTTTTTCATTTCCAAACCTTGAAAATTTCGAACCGAAATAGCAACCCCCGTCAAGGGTAATGATGTGCGAATATCACTGGTTATAATAGTCAGCTTATTTCGTTTATCTCGTTTTGCAATAATACCAATATTACTTGCAATAAAATTTCGTGAATCGGTAACACCACTGGCATAACGAAAATAAGCATCTTTACAAGGGTTTTCACGATCACCCCATAATATTGCAGCGGAACCTTGCCCATAATAATCTTCGGCATAGCCCCAGCCACTCGAAGAAGTATCCACGTAATCATCATTGCTTAAAAAAGATTTTTCTTTTTGAATCACTGTTTCAGCGTTTTCTTGTGGACAACGAAAACTAGAATTACCCCGATTGATTGATAAAGTAAGCCGAAACAAACCGCCAGGATGCGCTTTTAATAATTCAGTTGCATCGAGGCTATACCGATTCCACTTATCCATAACAACAGAATCCAAAGCGATTGTTTTACGCCATAAATAACGCCCCACTCGATTAATCTCAGAGGTTCCATCAAATTGGTTAGTTTGTAAAAATTGACCAATGTTATTTTCATACACTTGAAATGCCGTCACTTGCACACCAGTGACATTAACCGCCTCAAATGGAATACTCAGTATTTTATTATCGGGTAAAATAATGCCTTTCCCGACAAATCTAACTTGGGGCTTAAAGCTACTGAATGTTATTTTATCATTAACACGTTTGGTGATTCTTAAATCCTTAAAATTTTTAATACCCGGTTCAACGATAACTTGATACTCACCGATTAAATTTGCCACAGGATAAAGTTGAATAACATTTTCTTCGATACGACTACTAAATTTCACACCCGGCATTTGCACCAATCCTGAAATATCCTGATTGGTTTTTAATATGTCTGAAAACTGTATTTTCACATACTGTCGATCAGCCTGCACCGCTTGTATTTTAGTGACTTTAAATAACCCTAATGCGGGTATTTCAATTTTTTGCTCACCTTGTTGATTAACACCAATAACTGCGGCATTCCATTTTAATAACAAATTTGTATTCGTTTTTTTTCTGGGAATAGCGGTGATTTTAAAATTATGCTGCTTACCATTGCTGCTGTGCTGCCAATCTATTTTAAAGCTATTATTTAAGTATTCAGCGACTAGCATTTTTTCAATTCGTTCGGACTGTTCAACATCAGCGGTAATAATAGAACCGTTTAATTCCAGTTGCTTTTTGTCTTTAAGATTAGTATTTAGACCATCGACATTCACTTCAAAATCTTGTCGAATAACTTGAAAATTAAATATAAAGTTATCCGCTGCTGATTTTAAACCAAGTAATTCATTGGTTTTAATGCTAACTTTATATCTACTATTTGAATTAAGCGCCGCTGCCGGTTGCAAAATAATTTCGCGGTTATTTGCATATGTTATACTACCTTGAATATTCGGTGAGACCTTAAATACCGCGCGCGCATCTTTGCCAACCAAATCAGAAGTTATAATATCATTAATAAAACGAATATGAATATTAGCATTTTTGGAAATAGCACCTGCTGTATGCGAGGATATATACTGGCTCCACTGCGAGTTAGTATCAACCTGACTAAGTGAATTAGTATCGCTACTGGTAGAAGAATCACAAGCAGGTAATAACAATGCTGATATTAAAACGAATATTAACCCTGATATTGAAAAATGCGAAAACCCCATAACGAATCCTTTTTGATTTATAATTTTAAATTAAAATAATAACGTAGAGTATAACGGTTATATTAATCCCACTGTAATGAATTTGTCATGATAAAATCTGACCAATTATGACAACGTAATTTATTATTAATAGCAACCAGATTTTAAATTCACAACAACAGGTAGGATAACTATAATAATGTCGTAAAATACCAAACATGTGGTGCGATGCTAATCACCGGCCAAATAATGGGTTTAAGAGGCAGTTTAGAATTTGAATTAATAATATTGCCATTATCATCAATTTCAGGGTTACCGGTGAGGTCATCAACTAAGGTTGATAAATTTGGATTTGATGGATCATAAAATAATCGTTCAAACTCATCATCTTCAAGCTGCGCGGTGTGATGTGTTTTAATAATTTTTTGATACGTTTTTTGATCATGCGCCTTAAATTCAAATGTCAGGGCATACACTCGACTATCATTAACCTTTGTATTGGTTGCTTTTTTCTGGATTAACTTCGCTTTAGTTATGCAGCCGGATTTTAACATTTTATAATCTCGCAAGCCGCGCCGAATACCAAAATAAACTAACGATAATCCAATTAGCGGTAATAGATAACTTAATAATAACCAACTGCTAAATTCAGCAGAACGTTTCCCCGGTATCCGGCCATACTCAGGATAATCAACCGGGTATTCTACGGTAACTTCTTGATTACTGCGCATGCCATAACCTGAAGTGAAAGCATTGCGCAAATATTCAAACCCATTGTCATCAATGTATTCATAAGTATTAAGCCACACAGTACGATCATTAATTTCCATATTGGTTTCTTCAGATTCAATCACACGGCCGGTGGTTGTCTTTATTTCCCCCGTAAAATAAATGAAAGAGGTATCGGAATGACCTCCAAAGCCCCATGCAAAAATCATTAAAAAAGCAAAGACAAACCATCCCGTCAAGGTTAAAATTCGGCCAAAAATTACTGTAATGGCTGTATTTCTAGGGACCGTACGATTAACTGAATTCATAATACTCCGCATTGTTTAATTAATTATATAATTAACTTGAGATTATGTAGATTAAAATTAAATGATACTATTATAGACTAGATAAGATGATATTAAACCATGGATAATAAATACGTTTATCGAATGCTGTGAATGGCTTGCCCCGTGACATCCAATGCAGCTTCATGAAAAACTTCAGATAATGTTGGGTGTGCATACATCATTAATGCCAGATCTTCGCTACTGGCTTTAAACTCCATTGCAATAACGGCCTGCATGATCAACTCGGATACTTGCGCGCCTATCATATGTACCCCTAAGATTCGATCCGTTTTTTTATCGGCAATTATTTTGATTAGTCCATCAGTATGGCCAGCAGCTTTGGCACGGCCGTTAGCCATAAAACGAAATTTTCCAACATTATAATCGATATCTTTTTGTTTTACTTGCTGTTCAGTTGCCCCACACCAAGCAATTTCTGGATGGGTATAAATCACAAAAGGAATAATGTCATAATTTACCTTACCGAAATTTCCGGCAATTAATTCTGCCACCATCACCGCTTCTTCAGAGGCTTTATGAGCTAACATTGGCCCGCGTACGGCATCACCAATTGCGTAAATAGTATCGATATTTGTTTTGCATTGCTCATCTACTTCAATAAAACCTTTTTCGTCTATTTTAAGAGCGACTTTATTCGAACAAATAGTGCTAGTATTAGGTACACGTCCGGTTGCAACTAAAACCTTATCAAAATTTTCAACGTGTTCTCCAGTATGATCTTTATAAGTTAATTTAACGTTATTTTCCGCTATTTCAGTTTTTATTACCTCACTACCAAAATGAAACTCTAAACCTTGTTTTTTTAAAACTCTATTAGCCTGTTTAGAAATTTCTAAATCGGCCATTGGCAATAATGAATCCAAAAATTCATAAACCACAACATGACTGCCATAACGCTGCCATACACTCCCCAACTCTAAACCAATTACACCAGCACCAATGACTGCTAGTGATTTAGGAACGGAATCAAAAGCTAAAGCACCTGTTGAATCAACGATTAAATTATTATCAACTAATGCTGGTTTTAAAACGGCAGGTTTAGAACCGGGAGCCAAAATAATATGGCTACCGGTAATACTGATATTGCTATCACTTGCGTGTTTAATATTAACTTGGGTTTCAGTTTCTAATAAACCGTCACCATGAAAAACACTAATTTTATTGCTTTTCATTAACGCCGATATTCCCGTTGTTAATTCTGTTACAATTTTTTGTTTTCGGTTTTGGGTGACAGTTAAATCCAAACTAATTTGTGAGATATTAATACCATGTTGCTGAAAATCAGTTTGCGATTGACTGTATAATTCAGAAGATTCGAGCAACGCTTTTGATGGGATACATCCAACATTCAAACACGTTCCCCCAAGAGACGCAGACGCATCGATTATTGCAGTTTTTTTGCCTAATTGTGCACAACGAATCGCAGCGACATAACCCGCTGGACCCGCTCCTATAATAATGACATCAAAATGTTCCATATTTAGTATTTTATTTATAATTTCACAGCATTAAATATCTAATAAAATCATAGCGGGATCTTCGAGTTCTTCTTTTACCGCCACCAAAAATTGCACAGCCTCACGACCATCAATAATTCGATGATCATAGGAAAAAGCCAGATACATCATTGGTCGGATCATCATTTCATCATTCTCAACAATAACCCTTTTTTCAATTTTGTGCATCCCCAAAATACCACTTTGAGGTGGATTTAGTATTGGAGTCGATAACATTGAGCCAAACACACCACCATTAGTAATGCTAAATGTGCCGCCGGTAATTTCATCTAACGTTAATTTGCCGGTTTTGGCTCGTTCACTATAATCCACAATTATTTTTTCTATCTGAGCAACACTGAGCGTATCAACATCTCGAATGATAGGCACCACTAAACCTCGAGGTGAGCCAATCGCAACCCCCATATCAACGAAACCATGGTAGATTATATCGTCACCTTGGGTTGAAGCATTCACTTCTGGAAATTTTTTTAATGCTTCAACAACCGCTTTAATAAAAAAAGACATGAAGCCTAAGCGAACGCCATGTGTTTGCTCGAATTTTTTTCCATATTTGGTTCTCAAGCCAATAATGGACTGCATATTCACTTCGTTAAAAGTTGTTAATATAGCGGCATTATGTTGTGCTTCTAATAAGCGTTCGGCTATTCGCGATCGGAGTCGAGACATTGGCACACGCTTTTGAAAACGTTGCTCGGCTATATTAATTTGGGCAGTAGTTGTAGTAGAAGCATCGGCTAAGGCAACAGCTTCTGTTGCATTTTCAACATACGCTAACACATCTTCTTTCATTATTCGTCCATCTTTACCACTACCACTAATTTCGGAGCTGCTAATATTATTTTCTTTCATTATTTTTTCGGCTGCAGGTGATTGAGAATGATTAATCGAAACAACTTTATGTTCTAGTATTGCTGGTTGTGGTTCAGCTTCAATTTTTTGGCTTGCTTGTTTATTTACTTTTGCAATTATTTGTCCGGAAATAACCGTTGTCCCTTCTTTTTCTAAAACGGCTTCAATCACTCCAGACACCGGGCTTGGTACTTCAAATACGACTTTATCGGTTTCAATGTCAGCGATAATATCTCCCATCGCAACATAATCACCAATTTTTTTATGTATAGCAGATATTAAACCATCATTAATGGATTCAGGAAAAACAGGAACAATAATATTTTCACTCATAATATGTTTACCATGCTTATTATATTTATCATTTAAAGACCTAAAGCATCTGAAATTAACTGGGCTTCTTGTTCTTTATGAATATTTATATTACCAACCGCTGGTGCTGCTAACAAAGGTCTTCCTGCATACTCTAAACTATTATTTTTACCGATGGCATGACGGATATGGTGTTGACTTGCATACCAAGCACCTTGATTCATAGGCTCTTCTTGGCACCAAATATAATCAGTGACATTACTGTATTTTTTCATCTCTGTTGAAACTTGTTCGCTCGGAAACGGATATAACTGCTCTATGCGTAGAACAATGATATTATCTTTATTATTTATCTTTTTGCCATAATTTAAAGCGTAGTATATTTTTCCGCTACAAAATATCACTCGTGTAATATTATCAACATCGTGTTTTTCTGTTTCTGGAATAATAGTTTCAAATTTTCCACCAGAAAGTAACTTCAAATCACTCATTGCCTCAGGTAAGCGCAACAAACTTTTGGGTGACATAATGATAAGTGGTCGACGACACCGAAGTAACATTTGACGACGTAATAAATGAAATATTTGCGCGGCATTACTTGGGACACATACTTGTATATTGTGTTGCGCACATAACTGTAAATAACGTTCTAATCGGGCTGATGAATGTTCAGGCCCTTGCCCTTCAAACCCATGCGGCAATAACATCACCAAACCGCAAAGCCTGTTCCACTTTTGTTCACCTGCGCTAATAAATTGGTCAATAACAACCTGTGCATTATTTGCAAAATCACCAAATTGAGCTTCCCAAATAACCATCGTTTTTGGATCCGTCGTGGCATAACCGTATTCAAAAGCCAGCACCGCTTCTTCTGATAATAATGAGTTACTAACTAAAAACGTTACATCGTCTGAATTTAAATTACGTAACGGGATATGCACGCTGGTATCTTTCTGGTTGTGTAATATAGCGTGACGATGAAAAAATGTACCTCGACCACTATCTTGTCCCGATAACCGAACTGAATAACCATCATTTAATAATGTCGCATAAGCCATTGTTTCGGCAAAACCCCAATCTACTGAAATTGTGCCATTGGCCATATTGTCACGTGAACTTAATATTTTTTTAACATTGCGGTGTAATTCAAAGCCTTGAGGAATTTTATTAATTTTATTATAACAATAGTGTAAAGTTGTCTTATCAACCTGGGTTTCAACGTCATTATCAAAAGGGAAATTTGCATCACATTTAGTATACTTACTCCAATCAGAAACATAGGGATAAGTAATATTATTATCATATATATGCTTTTTTACCATCGACTTACCAGTCTCCAAATTATCATGGTATTCGACTTTATATTGAACCAGTTTAGTTTCGGTAATAATACCTTCTGCAAGTAACTTTTCTGCATACAAGGCTAGAGTCGTGGTTTTATTTTTGATGATTTTGTACATTTGTGGTTGTGTTACCATTGGTTCATCTGCTTCACTATGACCATGGCGGCGATAACAAACCATATCGATAACAATATCTTTTGAAAACTTCATTCGGTAATCAAGCGCGAGTTCCGCGGCACTAAGTACGGCTTCAGGATCATCGCCGTTGACATGCAATATTGGTGCATCAACCATTTTAGCGACATCGGTGCAATACATTGTTGAACGCGCATCTTCTTGCTTACTGGTCGTAAAACCAATTTGATTATTAACTACAATATGTATTGTGCCCTTGGTAGAATATCCTCGTGACTGCGACATATTAAATGTTTCCATCACGACACCTTGTCCGGCAAAAGCGGCATCACCATGAATCACAATCGGGATAACGTGTTTGCCTTGTTTATCACCACGTCTATCTTGACGTGCTCGAACAGAACCTTCCACAACCGGTGCAATGATTTCTAAATGTGATGGATTAAATGCCAATGCAACATGAACCGGTCCATTACCTGTTTCCAAGTCTGCCGAAAACCCCATGTGGTATTTCACATCACCGGAACCATTTTTATTCGTTGATTTACCCTCAAACTCCATAAATAAATCAGAGGGAATCTTACCCATTATATTGATTAATACATTAATGCGTCCACGGTGAGCCATCCCAATAGCCATTTCTTCGATATGGTGTTCGATGCCACCACGTTTGATTAAGCCTTTTAGTAATGGAATTAAACTTTCACTGCCTTCTAAAGAAAACCGTTTTTGACCAACGTATTTAGTGTGTAAATATTGTTCTAAACCTTCGGCCGCTATTAAATTTTTTAGTAACTCAATTTTTGTTGCTTTATTAAATAATAATTGACCTTGAGGCGACTCTAATTTTTTTTGTATCCAACGTTTTTCTTGGATATTTGATAAGTGCATGTATTCTGTACCGAGAGAACCAGAATAGGTTGTATCTAATATTTTGATAATGTCACTCAGCTTTAAACGCTCGGCTCCGACTAACGAACCGGTTTCAAACACTTGTTCTAATGTTTGCTTCGTGAAACCATAATAGTCTAACGTTAATTCTTCAACCGTATTTTCATTGTTTTGGGTGAAAGGATTAGTATTCGCTATTCGGTGCCCTAAAAAACGGTAGGCGTTAATAAACTGCAACACTTTAATTTGCAGTGGTTGAAACTCAGCCTGTGGTATTGCAACGGCTTGTCGCGGTTTGTGCTTAAAATAACGAACAAATTCCTGTTTGATATTATAGTGTGATATATCCCCACTATTGGAATTTTGCATGCGTTCAAAATATATGCGCCATTGTGACTCCACTGACTCAGGGGCAGCTAGAAATTGTTCGTATAATTTCTCTAAATAACCAGAATTTAGCCCAGTTAAAGCCGAATTATTCCAAATTTCCTGTAATGATTTTTTTTTATTCGATAAGTCCATCAATATATCTCAGTTATACATACATATATAGTGCAATTCTGAGAGACTGCATGCTTAATAGTCATTCTAATTGATATTTTGATCACAAACTAACTATTTTCGAACTTATCACGATAAATAAAAGCACCCCATCGAAATGAAGTGCTTTTACTGGATTTACAAATTTTATATAAAACTAAGGTGTCATTACAACAGTTTGAGCATTAAAATCCTGTGGCGCCGAACCAAAGCTTGCGACAAAACCTCGCACCGCAATAGCGCTGTTATCGACAATATTTGCAAGATTTAAGCTGCCAGTATCAACTTCATAATTATCTTGCAAAGCATCGTTACTGGCATTAATACCAGTACCCGCGAAATTATACAGACTCGCAGTGCGACCATTGATTGAACGTAAATTTAATAACATCGATGATGTTTGATCCAACGCGATACTACTTGAAACAACATTTGCTTTTAAATCTGAAAAACCGATTCGGGCATAACCATTACTGGCATCAAATTGAAAGTTACTCGACACATCATTTATAATACTACCAAAAATTAAGACCCGTGAACCAATAGAAATATCTGCAATAACAAAATCTGACATTGATACTCGACGTTTAACAATCGTGCTGGCAGCAAGTTGAACGGTAATAGCATCATTAAAAACTATTGTGCCGTCTGCGCGGGTAACTCGTGCACCATGTACTTGAATAACATCATCTGTTCTTGAAATAACACTGCCTTGAACGACATCTAATGTTCCCCCCGGAACACTCGAACCAGAAAAAACTTGCTCGGCTTCAAAGCGCAACGGATTAAATCTCACCCTACCGCGCACTATCACACCGGTTAACTGCGCCAACGACGCCATAACCGATAAACCAGCTTCACCTTGATACGATAACCCGTCAATTTCATACAGAGTTGTATCCAACGATTGAATTTTTAAACGACCAAAATGCTTTTTATATTTAACCAAATTATGTCGAAATGGACGTATAAATAATTCAAAACTGTTATTACTAACGTCCACTGATTTTAATGGCCCACGTAATCGATGTGGTTTGGATTTATTTAAATCTACCGATGCTATTAATATTGGTGCAACCACAATACTGGCGCTATTCTCAGCTAAAGTAACTGTGTTTGATGTTTCTAAATCAAAGTCTAATGTTAAATGTTTTGGAATACCGGGTGCCACTGGTAAGGTATTTTGTCCATCAAGATTAACAGAAACCTCCAATGTCGATAACACATCCCCCTTAGCATCAACCATACTATTAACTTGTATTGCTTGACCATTTGCACCTTCAACCCAAATATCCGCATTTGTAAAATCCAATACCATACTACCTTTGACATAACGTCCATTTGGAACTGTTGCGGCAGTGATGAATTCAGTTAAATTAACATACTCTGCAAAATCGATGCGACTTGATGTGGGCAAGGTTTCAACTACCCGTCCATCGGCGTGTGTCATATTAATCGACAATACTTCAACGCTATAACGAATAAAATCACCCGGTGCATCAGTCACGGCAATTAATACTGTACCGTTTTCGTTTGAGTTCACAGTTTGAGTGTCGACCGTTGAACTAGCGCCACCACAACCTGTCATAGCCAACATGCTAATCAGTAAGATACTGAAGTAGCTATATTTTAACCAACCTAATGTATAAATAGGATTCATTTTTTTTATCTCCATTAACGTATAATAAAATTGTTATCAAAATCACAAGTTTAAGTTGCTTGCTAAGCGAAACAGCCACTGTAATTGATACCTTACTAACACTAACGCGCGAACGACTTAATGGTTGACCTTGAGAAACAAAAGATTTAAAAAATTAGAATCATTTCAATGAGGATGTCTGATGTTTAAAACTAAAAAAAATACTAATAAACGCTCTAAAATATTCAAATCGCTACATTTTTCAAAACTAATTTCACTACCATTAATTCTAGGTCTATCGTCTTTCAATGCGTTGGCTGGCAATAATATAATTCTTGATGTTGTTAGTGCACCCGTTGTTGGAAATGGTCTCGTTGGAAACGCACCAACTGAGTTTAATGTTTTATTTCGTTCAAGTGATCCTACTGTAGCCAATTCACAATATTTAGATCCTGCAAATCCAGGCCAATTTATTCCTATTGGTGGCTATCTTGAAATTGAACTCGGTGGTTCTTATAGACGAAATCCCAATTATATTGATGCTAAAACCGGTGGAAATAGCATCGCACCTAACCGAAATATTATATTAACAACCGCACCACAAAACCCAATAGTGGCAACGGCAGGAGCCGGTGTGCAACACGGTAATTGGCGTGTCAGTGATGATGGCGCGCTGACAATGAGAATTACACCAAATGGCATAAATACAAATAATATCACCGGTTTAGAAAATGCCCGGGCAGCAAATGGCTTTAAAGTTGTGCATGTACGACCAGACCCACGAGATGATCGAACTGATTTAACTCGTAGCCCCTTTATTAATGGTCCGGCAGGTAGTCACGGTAGAATCTATATCCGAATATTTGATGCCGATGGTATGATTGATCAATATGGTTATAAAGAAGTTAAATTCACCCAAGCGAATGGCTCACAAATTCGCATCACCAATGCTGGTGTGACAACCTCAAGACAAGGTAATAGTGCGACAGTATCAGCCGAGATAGATGAATCCGTTCACTACCAACACGTTGCAGTTAATACCGAATTAACCAACACCCTGAAATCAACACCATTTTCAGCAGGCACACCTTATGCGTTACGCTTTTTATTATTTGCTGGTTCAGCCTCACAACCTGATCCCTTTATTCCGCAAAAAGGTATCGCGGCAGTAGGTTATTATATTAATGCGCAACACCCTAATAAAGCCACTCTAGTACAAGACAGCAATAATAATGGTGTTGCCGATGAAGATGATTTAGAACTTGGAGAAATTAAAATATCAGGGCCAGACAAAAATGCACAATTTTTACCAAACCTCAATCTAACAACCTCCGGTGATGGCATTACTGGTCCAAATGGCAGTTTATTAATTGTTCCGGTTAAAGTTGGAGCATTAGCGGGTGAGTATAAAGTGAAATTATCAATGAACGATGGTAATGAAATCGAAACCTATGTTATTGCTGAATAATGGCAACATTATTTAATCATGCTTTAACGGACTAAATCAAAGCTAGCGGTCTGTGTGTCTACTTTCGCCAAAGAAAGAATTCACACAGACCAATCTTAAAGATACTTCGATTTTGGATTAGACTTAAACTGATTGATACTCATTAAGCCCTCTCCTCCAACCTAACTTAATTAAAAGACAAAAAACACAAAAATTTCAATATTAAATAAAAGAATACACTAAACCCAAGCCACCGGTTACAGCAATTAATGTCATCATTCCCACGTTATATCGAAATAAAGCCACAAACGATGCCAAACAAACGACCACAGCAAACCATTCAATTTGCATTATTTGCTCAAAATTTTCACCCATGCCATTTGGCCAGATAACATGATAAGCAAAAAACATCGCCAAATTTAAAATGACACCAACAACAGCAGCAGTAATTCCGGTTAATGGCGCGGTGAATTTTAAATCATTACGAGTCGCCTCAACAAAAGGGCCTCCTAATAATATAAATAAAAATGACGGTAAAAAAGTAAAATACGTTGCGACAGATGCTCCAGCAAAACCGGCAAAAAACAATGAACCACCTGCCCCCAAAACCTCTTTTGTCCAACCACCAACAAAGCCAACAAATGAAACAATCATAATCAGAGGTCCTGGGGTCGTCTCGCCTAACGCCAATCCATCAATCATTTGAGTTGCCGTTAACCAACTATATTGATCAACAGCACCTTGATACACATAGGGCAAAACCGCATACGCGCCACCAAAAGTAACCAAAGCTGCTTTGGTAAAAAACTCACTCATAACTTTAAGTTCACCTGATAACCACCACCACATAAGCAACCACAATAATAGACCAATAGCAGCGTAAACAATAAAACGAACCGGATTAAACTTTGCATGTAATGGTGCTGGCGTATCATCATCAATAATAGCCCGCCCAAATTGCTTATCACTGGCACCATGACCAGCACCGGCAGTAAATTTTGATGGCGCAAATTTAGCGCCAATTAAACCAATTAATCCGGCCGCGACAACAATATAGGGGAAAGGTATTTTAAAGAAAAATATAGCAACAAATGCCAGCCCTGCGATACTCCACAACACCGAATTTTTTAATGCACGTGATCCAATTCGATATGCTGCAAACACCACAATAGCTGTCACCGCAGGTTTAATGCCATACAAAACCCCTGCAACAGCGCTAACATCTCCAAACACAAGGTATATCCACGTTAATAAACTTAAAATTAATAACGACGGTAATACAAATAAAAAGCCCGCAATAATTCCACCAAAAGTACCGTGCATTAACCAACCAATATAGGTTGCAAGTTGCTGTGCCTCAGGGCCGGGTAATACCATGGTGTAATTTAGCGCATGTAAAAAACGATGCTCCGAAATCCAGCGACGTTTCTCAACCAACTCTTGATGCATCATACTTATTTGACCAGCGGGACCACCAAAACTAATAAACCCTAATTTTAGCCAATACAGTATTGCCTCCATCAGACCGACCGGAGCCGGAGTCTGATCTTTTGGTAATTCCTCAGTCATATTATTTCCACACCAATGTTAGTAAAAAGAAAATATTGTTTTAAGTCAGTTAGGATTGGAGCCAGTAATTTCAAAATTGAATTCATTACCGTACAAAATTAACATCTATCGGGTAAAAGCAGCCTCTAATCCGAATAATGTATTTTTTTAGTTATAATACCTTAGTATCACAATATAAATCTAAAATAAGGAGAATTCAGATGGTTATTGAAAACAGATCTGGTGAATCAGAAAATATTCCCTTTCGCACAGGACGATTTTATAATGTTGGTTCTTCGTGGTACTTCTCCAGCCGTGAGCAAGCTGATTTAGGTCCTTACCAAACAAAAGAAGAGGCAAAACAAGCCTTAGCCACGTATTTACATAATATTAGAACGCAAAATAACCTAAGCTTAGTATTGCAAGGCTAATAGACATATAAATCAAGGATTTAAATATTACTATTCATCGACATGATGACGATGATTCATCCCGTTTCATTCTGGGTGAGCTTTTAAATTTTTAATGATAGAACGTTATTGGTATTTCTTAGAGTGAGGTGAAATCGACGCAGGTCCACATATCCTTACAAACACGAAACAGCTCTAACATTATACCGTTAGAGACTTTACGATGTTAACTGACCACCAAAAACAAGCCGTCATAGTAAAAACCCACAGTACCTCAAAGCACTGTGGATTTTAAAAGCAATTTTAGATTGTGATTAGCTAAAACAGTCGACGATGTTACTGATCGTAAAGTTCATGCTCGCTTTCATCACCAAGAATTCTTGGCTGCTTGAGTAGCTCAGCTAAACTATCATGATCACGTTCCACACCACGACTTCGCTCTTCATACAGCTTAACTGCAACGTTCGCAGTTTCAGTCTGAGATAAGTCTTTTTCAATTTCGTCTGCGGTGCTTAAAACAGTCGTAATACATTGAGCAAGATCATTAACATCAATCTTATCTGTATCACTTATACCATACTGCAGCCACTGTGGCGTGACTCTTAGCGATTCCGCAACTTTTCGAATATTATCAATGGTGATATTACCACCATCTTCCCAAAGCGAAACAGAAGCACGTGATACTTCTACTCGTCTTGCTAGTTCAGCTTTGTTAATACCGTTTTTTTCTCTTGCTAACTTAATTCTTTGTCCAATCATTTTGTGTCTTCCATGTGTCAGGGGGGAGGTTACATGTTAAACATTATTAAACGAACTCAACTATTAACGATAAGGAAAAAAGTTCTTTTCTTATCGATAGTCTAAACATTTAATTATCAATGTCTTGAGATAATCAATTTTTTTAATATATTGATAATCAGTAGTAGTATTATGTCTTGCTTCTACACTAATGTGAATCATTAATTACAGTAAATACCTTAATCTGACCATAAAATTGTAGAACAAATGTTAAATACAACTTAATTATGTAAAATCAATCAATACTCACTTAACAATAATTACAGTGTAGAGAATAAACCTTAAGCTATTATTAACAGATTAAAGCTACGTTAATTATAGTCCATACAGCTAGTCAATATATTTCGATATAAGTGTATTTTTAATAATTAAATATCAAAAGGTGTATCCACGTCACACTTTTAAAAAATTATTTTACATAAAGCACGTAATGGTACGATTACAATTTAAACAATACATTCATTATCGACTGATTATCAATGATAAATTCTCAATTTACAGCTATGGTTTAAAAATAAATTATTAATAATTAAAGTTCTTACTTATGGTATTCAAACTTAGTTTTTAGATGAAATACAACACATATAGTAGCCTTAATAATAAAATGTCGAAGCTATTACAGCCGTCGTTACTTTTCGCATTTTTAATTATTACGATATCTGCAATACTATTAGGAAACTTATACCAATATTTAGCAATATCCGATTTAATTATTCATAAAGAATCTGAAAATTCAATTTTGTCCCGCAATTTTAATAATCAAATAACACCGAAAATTCAAAAAAATATAATTGATATAAACTTACTAACCTCAAACTCAATAAAATTAAGTCTAAACATAAATAATTTAAACCAAATATTATTTGCATTAGCCCATGCCCACCAAAATATTAGTATCACATTGTTTAATTTAAATGGCTTTGCCATTGCCGAGTCCCGTTCTAATAATCACTTATTAAATAATGTTCAAAAAACAGATTTTAAAGCAGTTATTAACAATGCCATTAGCAAGTCACAGTTAATTGAATTTTCAAATCATAATAATACTAAATTTAATTACAGTTCGGTTTACAGTTTAATTCCGATATTAAATATCGATAAATCCGAGGTTATTGCAGTTTTCGGCATTAAAAACAATGTAACAAATGCAATTGAAACAATCTCTAAATCACAACAACTCGTAATTCTAACGATATTAATTGGATTATCAATTTTCTATTTAATCATAATTATCACGCAATCAAAATCCAATAAACTATTAAAAGAACAAGCCGAGTTAAGAATTATTAGTGAAGAGGAAATTCGCTATCATGCTTTTCATGACCCATTAACACGTCTACCAAACCGTTCTTACTTCCAACGCATTTTATCACTCGTGATGTCTCAAGCCAGACGCAATGAAACATTAATTGCATTAATGTTTTTGGATTTAGATAAATTTAAAACTATAAATGATAGTTATGGACATGATGTTGGAGACAACGTATTAATAGAAGCGGCCTCACGAATTCAACAATGCCTACGAGAATGTGATACCGTTGCCCGAATTAGTGGTGATGAATTCACAGTTATCTTAGATGGAATTAACACCGTTAGCGATGCAGAAATAATCGCAAGTAGAATTATTGCTTCATTAAATAATGTCATGAAAATTGACAACCATGAATTTACTATCGGTATGAGTATCGGAATAAGCCTATACCCGCTTGATGACATCTCTCTCGAACAACTTATTCAAGATGCCGATATAGCCATGTTTGCTTCGAAAAAAAATGGACGAAATACCTTTTCATTTTTCGAACAGGAAATGTTACATCACTCCAAACAACGTCTTAAATTCGAAATCGATTTACGACAAGCTATTTCCCGGAATGAATTTATATTACATTACCAACCTATTATCGATATGAAAACAGATGAAGTGACATCAATGGAAGCGTTGATTCGATGGAGCCATCCAGTCCATGGTACATTACTGCCCAGTCATTTTATTAAACTCGCAGAAGAAAATGGACAAATTGTTAGTATTGGTAATTGGGTATTAAATGAAGCATGTCAACAATTAGCAAGCTGGCATCTAGCTGGTTTTGAACACTTAAAAATATCGGTAAATATTTCAATTAGACAAATTGATGATAAAAATTTTCATTCATATGTTTTAAGCACATTACATAAACACAGTCTAAATCCAAATAAATTGGAATTAGAAATTACAGAAAATCTATTTTTGGAATGTAGCCACACCACCCTAAAAACCTTGTTTCAGTTGAAAAAAACCGGAATAAGCATAGCTATTGATGATTTTGGCACAGGATATTCGTCACTGGCCTACCTTAAATCATTTCCAATCGATAGACTTAAAATTGATCAATACTTTGTACGAGAAGTTACTAAAGACGCTGACAATGCAGCAATAACACAAGCTATAACATCATTAGCGCATACCTTAGGATTAGATGTCACCGTTGAAGGAGTCGAAACGGTAGAACAATATAAACTATTAAAATCGCAATATTGTGATGAGATGCAGGGCTTTTTCTTTAGTAAACCATTATCAACAAAAGAAGCTGAAGAATTACTGCTATCAGCCTAGCCTTTAGTTTCTAGCTAGCTACGGCTAAGTTCACTATTATAAAACATAAGACCAATACCACGTTCATCTTTATACGCTACCATCGCAGTCACTTTGTCACTTAATGTAACAAGACTCGCTTTATCATGGCCATCTTCAAATTCAACTTTAACCATACAATGTGCATATAATTCAACATCAGCAACATCTGTTGTGACATACATTCCACCTTTGCTGATATTTTGCGTGACACCAGTAACCGCCTTGCGATGTCCGCAGGCTAAAGTGACACCAACATTCATTGCTTTACGTGTATCCCAACGAAAATCCACAAAATTCATCATTCAGTCTCCCAAATAGTTAAGCATTTAGTAGGTTATTATTTAACCTCATGTATGCCTAGGGAGCTGTGATGTTATCCACAAATGCAGTTATTATTATTGAAAAATGAATGATTTAGCGACATAGGTCAAAAAAATGCCCAGTAAAACCGGGCGGTGTTCCAAAGGGGGAAAACTTACAAATAAAACCTTAATAATTCATTTAAAAATAACATGAGAATATTGAAATCAACCCAGGTAAACCCACTCTTAAAACCACAAAATTTAACACTGAAAAATTCAAGTCATTAACAAACTCAATACGAAAACTCGTATTCAATATCCCTTGTGCTCGTGCCGTGATAGTCCTTATCAAAAGTCCTATCCTTAGACTTACCGGTATGAGAAGTAGCAAACAAACTGAGAACTCATCAACATTTCTTGTTTCGACTCCCTTCGAAATTCCATATTAAGATTCTAAATTGCAATCCTAAGAATGGGAACCGAGGCCTTTACATCAAGAAGATGTTGACACTATTAGACTACAATTGAATTTAGATCGAAATCCGGTAAGCTCAGTAATTTCTCTAGGGTTTACCCTTATAAAAACCACAAGAGACATACAGTGCAACCAGATCTGCCAATGACGAAACATCCATTTTTTCCATGACATTAGCCCGATGAGCTTCAACAGTCTTATTGCTAATTCCCAAATCGGCTGCAATAATTTTATTTTGTTTACCTATCACAACTTGATCCAGAACTTCTCGCTCACGCGGAGATAAGGTTGCCAACAATGACATTTTTGACTGCAAATCTTGATGTTCAATTCTTTCGCTTTGATCTTTCTCTAAACATTGATTAACGCGCTCTAACAACACTTGATCATTAAAAGGCTTTTCAATAAAATCTACCGCCCCATTTTTAAGAGCCCTTACGGCCATAGGCACATCACCATGTCCGGTTATAAGAATCATTGGAATAGTATATTTTTTTTCATTTAAAATCTTTTGTAATTCTAATCCACTAATACCGGGCATACGCACATCAGCAACAAGACAACCCGGGTTGTCAGAATTATAACTGTCTAAAAATTCTTGAGCTGATGAAAATACTGCAACTTTAATACTAATTGATTCAATTAACCAACTTAATGAATCTCTTACCGCTTGGTCATCATCAACAATATAAACGGTGGCCTTCTTATCAAGCATACTGAACCTCTGTTCGAACTACGGGCAAACTAAAACGGAATGTGGTGCCATTAACCTGATTAATATTTGCAGACAAATGACCACCGTGTGATTCAACAATAGAGCGACTTATGGATAATCCCATCCCCATTCCCTCTGGTTTAGTTGAAAAAAATGCATCAAATAAATTATCGCGTTGTTCACTTGAAATTCCGTGGCCGGTATCCCACACAGCAACTTCCGCCATATCAATTTGTTGGTTATACCAACTGTGAATAATTAATTCCTTACGAGTCCAACTATTACCATCCATTGCTTCAAATGCATTTCTTATTAAATTTAAGACAACCTGTTCAATTTGAATCTCATCAGCCAATACCAACGGCATCACTTTTTGTAACTGCAAGTGAACATAAACGCCCCGCTTGCGAGCATCAAAATTGGCTAACTGTACAGAATCTTGAATAATTGCATTTATATCTGTGCTCGCCCGATTGGGTTCGCCTTTACGCACAAAGTCCCGCATGCGTTTTATAATATCTCCCGAACGCTTACTCTGAAGACTAATATTCTCAAGCGCACTTATAATTTGACTCGGATTATAATTTGGTGCCGACATACGGCGCACACAACCTTGAGCATAGTTTGCAATCGCCGCTAGCGGCTGATTTAATTCATGTGCAATACTTGATGCCATTTCACCCATCATGCTAACACGAGAAACATGAGCAAGTTGTTGTTGGTGTTCATCATGCTGTTTTGCTGCAATTTTTTGTTCGGTAATGTCTTTTCCGGTAGCAATGTAATGAACTATTTTACCTTTATCGTCGCGTAACGGTGTAATCGTTTTCTCTTCATATAATAAAGAACCATCACTACAGCGGTTTATAAATAAACCTTGAAAAACTCGGCCAGAGCTAATGGTTCGCCAAACATTTTTATAAAAACTAGCATCATGTTCACTTGATTTTAAAATCGACGGACTAAAGCCCACAGTTTCCACCAATGAAAATCCCGTTAAACGTTCAAATGCAGGGTTAACATATTCAATTAAACCTTCATCATCGGTAATAATAATAGTTTCATCCGTTTGCTCTAAAGCCCTAGACAACTTACCTAATTCAGCAAGTGTTTTTTTATGAGCTAAAATTTCTTTTTTGAGTACTTTTTTAGAGTTAGATAACTTAAATTTAAAAATAACTAATACAATCAAACAAAGAATTAAAATTGAAATTAAAGCGATTACAAATATAATATAATTACTGTATCGACTAACAAAAAAATCAAATGAGTCATGATGCCGATACGGCCCAATTTTTAAATCAAAATATAAATCATGCACCGTTCGATAATCTGCTGGAACATTCCAACCAATATACGAACCTTTAATCGCAGCAGCTTCAGTTGACTTCATGGTTAACAATGCTATTGTTACTTTTTTTGCTAACACATCATCAATATGTCGGGCTTTTGCAAAAGGCCACTCTGGATATAATTTAGTGCTGTGTTTAAAAGGATAAAGCGGATTAAATTTGGTATTTAATATTCTAAAATCACTTAATCGAATAACTTCCTGTGCAGCCATTCGATACAATACATCTGCTCGTACAGTACCAACATCCACTTCCCCTTCACGCACAGCATAAACAATATCATCTTGTGGCAGGCCATTAAAAATTAACTTATCGAGATCTGAAAATGGATCAATTCCTTGTGAAATCATTTCATACCACGCCATTTGAAATCCACCAAAAGCGGTACGACTCACCGCCATCATGGATTTACCTTTTACATCGGCCAAACTTTGAATATTTTTATTACGGGCTCGGGTAAATATAACTGCCCCAAACTGTTTTACACCACGTCGCACTCGTAGATTTTTTAATGTCGCAAGGCGGGTGATACCAAGGCTTTCTTCTAAATCAACATAATGTCCTGGATTAGTTAAAATAAAATCCAGTTGATTTCGCTCAACAGCTTCTCGCATCGCCTTATGATTTAATGGTTTAATTACAAAATAGAAATCTTTTATTTTGCTACTTAGATATTTCGCAGTTGGCTCCCAACGTTGCACGGTTTGTTTATCGCCTCGATAAGCCAACACGCCAATAACCACCGGTTCTTTGACTGAAAGCTGCGCGCTTTCTGCAAACACTGCATTTTTAAAGCTTAGTGTGGCGATTAGAAAAGTTAAGATATAAAACTTACGCATACTTATATTATGGGCTACAACACAAATTATATTGATGTTTTTAGCGTTGCGTAATTTATAAGCACTAACTTGCTTACTGAGACACGACACTTTTATAAAGTGTCTATATTATGCGATCATTTAAACAGTATCCAGACATAATTCTTGCCTTGACTAAATGTATCTCATTGAAATTAATGGGTATAAATTAACCATAATATATTTATGGTAAAAGATGTTGCCCTCTGAATTTACGCTTTCATTGGTCTAATCGTATTTAGCATACAATGGCGCTAATTTTTGACTGGTATTTTTGTGGTTTTTAGTCGTAAAAAATACCGGTGGTTTTGCATTAAATAAGCTCCAAAAATGGCTTCCATCCCACCCTGTGGATTTCTTGCTATATAAATTCTGCTCTAACTCCGCGATTGCCTGACTTAATTCAAGCTCTGAATAAGCGCGTAACGATGAGAGACTGGTAAACTTATCACTGCTCGTTTGAGCATTAGCCCATAACAATAACTTTTGGCTAACGGCTTTAGCATTATTCTCCAAACAGGCCTTTTTAATTTCAGCCGGTGAAACCGCCATGGTCGTCTTT
>VAPL010084536.1_pt1 | contig 28971 bp, 26 predicted proteins | sample 3395061 | NCBI WGS metagenome assembly VAPL01 (sample SAMN08290444, study PRJNA428436) | hydrothermal vent metagenome | isolation source: Deep-sea hydrothermal vent chimney 2 | place: Pacific Ocean: Juan De Fuca Ridge | depth 2182 m m | reverse complement strand
TTGGTATTTGATTGGGATGGTACTTTAATGGATTCTATCAATGAAATCATTTATTGTTTTCGTTGCGCTGCCGATGATTTACATCTACCTTTACCCTCTGACCATCAAATAAAAGATATTGTTGGGTTGGCCATGCCGGAAGCCGCCAAGCAGCTTTTTTCTGATCAGTCTGTTGATCAGCGCCAGGCGTTAATTGAACGCTATCGGTACCATTATTTTTTAGCGGATAAAACGCCTTCGGTCCTGTTTGATGGAGTGCCGGAAATGCTCGCTGAATTGGAAAGTTCAGGATTTTTTCTCGCCATTGCCACCAGTAAAGGTCGCCGTGGACTCAATATAGTATTACAACGCATCGGTTTGCAGAAGCTGTTTCATGTAACTCGAACGGCAGATGAAAGTTTTTCCAAGCCACATCCACGAATGTTAATTGATATTATGGATTATGTGGGAGTGACACACCATGAAACTTTAATGATTGGCGATTCGGAATATGACTTGCATATGGCAAAAAATGCTAACGTGGATGCGGTGAGTGTTGGCGGCGGCGCATACGATGAAAAAAGACTATTGAATTGTCAACCGGTGATACATTTAACCAACACGATTGACTTATTGGATTGGCTAAAGAATTGAAAAAACTTATTTTATTTCTCAACAAAAGGATGACTTGTCAAGTTAATTATTACTATGATAGATAAAACCCCATCAGATAACAAGGAAAGTGAAAACCCTCAGCCAGCGGAAGACCCTTGGACAGCGCCGATTTCTGTTTCAGGCGATTCCGCAGGGAACGTAGGGCGACGCAAAAAATCGAAAAATACCATTGATATGGATAGCCCCGATTGGGAGCGTGATTTAGTCCATCGATTAGCTTTTTCTGCGATTAAAGAGCAACGGCGAGCACGTCGATGGAGTATCTTTTTTAAATTTCTTTTCTTTGCTTATATTACGTTAATTTTTATCTTATATCGATCGGATAGCACGACTGAAATGCCCATTGGTGGAAAAGACCATACAGCAATTATTGAAATTAATGGTGCCATTTCTAGTAATGCATTTGCCAATGCCGATACCATTATTTCCGGGATGCGCGCCGCCTTTAAAGATAGCCATACCAAAGGCGTGATTTTGCGGATCAATAGTCCCGGCGGAAGTCCGGTTCAGGCCGGTTATATCAATGATGAAATCTTTCGTTTACGAGAAAAATATCCGGCGATTCCAATCTATGCTGTGGTGACCGATCTGTGTGCCTCAGCGGCGTATTATATTGCGGTCGCTACCGATAAGATTTATGCGGATAAGGCGAGTATTGTGGGGTCGGTAGGTGTGCTGATGAATGGTTATGGATTCGTCGATACTATGAAGCGATTGGGTGTTGAAAGACGGCTAATGACCGCCGGCGAAAATAAAGCGTTTTTAGACCCGTTTTCTCCCACGAAAGAGAGCGATAAAGCGCATATGCAAGCCTTACTCGACAATGTCCATGAGCAGTTCATTAATGTGGTGAAAAAAGGGCGCGGAGACCGTTTGGCGGATGATCCCCGGCTGTTTTCAGGTTTGGTGTGGACCGGAGAGCACAGTCTTGAGTTGGGTTTAGTGGATGGTTTGGGTAGCTCCAGCTATGTGGCGAGAGAACTTCTGAAAGCCGAAAAGATTGTGGATTTTACCCCAAGGCCGAATTACCTTGATCGGTTTGCGGAGAGCATTGGTGTGTCCATGGCGAATGCGTTTTCCAGTTTGTTTTTAACACCCACTCAATTGAAATAGGAGATGGGCGGCGTGATCACTTTTCGAGATGACACTTGGGATTGGAAAGTGATTGCGTCGCTTTAATGGCCGATAGCGCGCAGCATTTGGGTTAAGCGAATCAGTGGTAGACCAACCAGAGCGCTCGGATCATTGCTCGTCATTCGATGGCAAAGGCTGATCCCTAAGGCTTCGGATTTAAAAGAACCGGCGCAATGATAAGCGGGTTCTTTGCTTAAATAGTCTTCTATTTCGGCCGTCGTGAGGGCTCTGAATTCTACTTCTGTTGTGATATCGTCAATCTGGTATTCGTTGGTGTGTGTGTTTAATACACATACGCCCGAGTGAAAAATAACCACTTTGCCCGATGCTTGGTGGAGTTGACGAACGGCCTTGTCATGTGTCAGTGGTTTTCCCAGATAATTACCCTCACAGACGGCGACTTGGTCGGACCCGATAATCAGGGTATTAGGGTAGTTTTTGGCCACAGCCTTGGCTTTTTCTATCGATAAGCGCTTAACCAGTAGTTCGGCCGATTCGCCCGCGTGTATGCTTTCATCAATATTGGGAGAAATGCTTTCAAAAGGTATCGTTAAGCGCGCAAGCAGATTTCGTCGTGATAACGAGCTAGAGGCTAAAATCAACGGTAGCATGGGTGGTTATTGAATTTCAATTAACGTTTCATCGGGGTTAACTGAGTCCCCTTTTTCAATATGTATCGCGACAATTTTCCCTTCGATGGGGGCTTGTATTTCGGTTTCCATTTTCATCGCTTCGGTAATAAAAAGGGCGTCGCCGGCCTTCACTTGATCATCGGATTTGACCAGCACTTCGACAATTACGCCGGGCATTGAGGTGGTGACATGTCCGGGTTTGGTGGCTCGGGGGCGTTTACTGCCACCTTTGAGACTTTCCGTATCGCCATTGGCGATGGTTGCGCCTGAAGCGGCCAAGGGTTGGGTGACAACTTCTGACAATGTTTCAATGATGATTTCTTCTGGTACCCCATCCACTGACATGTAAAAAGGGCGTTGTGCTTGAAAGCGGTGACCGCTGCCGGTGACTTTAATATGGTAGGTCTCACCGTGCAGCGTTGCGTTAAACTCGGTGGGGGCTAGACCACAAACATTGGCATTGGCTTCAGGCGGCGGATCAAGGGGTTCCGGTGATAGGGTGTTGTTGGCCCGTTGTTCCAGAAATTCTCTACCAATATCTGGAAACATCGCATAAGTTAATACATCTTCTTCGGTTTTTGCCAGCTCACCGATACCTTCCCGAAGGCTGTTCATTTCTGCGGGTAATAAATCGGCAGGGCGAAACTCAATGATGTTTTCATCACCAATAGCTTGCTGCTTCACAATTGAATTGACTTGACCAGGTGGCTTACCGTAGCGGCCTTGTAGGTAAAGTTTTACTTCATTCGTTATGCTTTTATAACGTTCACCGGTTAATACGTTTAAGACGGCCTGGGTACCAACAATTTGTGAGGTGGGTGTTACCAGTGGCGGATACCCTAAATCTTCTCGTACCCGAGGTATTTCTGCTAATACCTCGTTAATTCTTTTCAACTCCCCTTGTTCTTTGAGCTGGTTCGTGAGATTGGAGATCATGCCTCCTGGCACTTGATTGACTTGTACGCGGGTATCGAGACCCGTAAATTCACTTTCAAATTGATGATATTTTTTTCTGACTTCATGGAAATAAAAACCAATCTCTTGCAAGAGAGGTAAATCCATTTTGGTGTCGTATTCGGTGCCTTTCAGGGCGGCGACCATGCTTTCGGTGGCGGGGTGGCTAGCCCCATCGGCAAAGGCGGAAATGGCCGTATCAATCTGGTAACAGCCATTTTCAATGGCTTTGAGCTGGCACATGCTAGCAAGCCCAGCCGTGGCGTGAGAGTGGATATGCAGGGGTATCTTTACTTTTTTCACAAGTGCGCTCACCAGCTCCGTGGTGGCGGTCGGCGTTAGCAAGCTCGCCATGTCTTTGATGACGAGGCTATGGCAACCCATGCTTTCCAGGGTTTTTGCCTGGGCAACAAAATCTTTGATGGTATGCACCGGGCTGGTGGTATAGCAAATAGTCCCTTGTGCGTGTTTACCTGTATTCACCACGGCTTGGATCGCGACTTCTAAGTTACGTAAATCGTTTAGGGCATCAAAAATGCGGAAAACATCAATACCATTCTTCGCCGCGCATTGGACAAAGGCAATGACCACATCGTCGGAGTAATGGCGATAGCCCAACAAGTTTTGGCCGCGTAATAGCATCTGTAGCGGTGTGTTCGGTAAGGCTTTTTTTAAGGCGCGCAAACGCTCCCAAGGATCTTCTTTGAGAAACCGAATGCAGGCATCAAAGGTGGCGCCCCCCCACATTTCCAGTGACCAATAGCCTGCCATATCGAGTTTTTTGCAAATGGGCAACATGTCTTCGGTACGCATGCGCGTCGCGATCAGTGACTGGTGAGCATCTCGTAAAATAGTATCGGTGATTTTTACACTAGGCATAGTGGCAAGGTTCCCTTTTAAAACCGTAAGTGAGCGGCAATGGCGGCGCCAATCACGGCGGTGAGTTCTCGCGGTGATCGCCTGGTGGAATAGTTAACCAGTTCCGGATGAGATTCAACAAAGCTGGTGTCTATTTTTCCGCTTTGAAATGCTTTTGTTTTTAATATTTCCAACTGATAGGGGATGGTTGTTTTAACGCCATAAACACCCATGTCTTGTAAGGTTCTAATCGCACGCGGGATCAGTTCTTCCCAGGTTAAGGCCCAGACCGTGACTTTGACGCACATGGAATCATAATAGGGTGGAATTTCGTAACCGGAATAAATCGCCCCATCGGTACGAACGCCAGGACCACCGGGGGCAAAATAACGGGTAATGCGACCAAAACTCGGTAGAAAGTCGTTTTTGGGGTCCTCGGCGTTGATGCGAAATTCCATGGCATATCCACGCTTGGTAATATCTTGTTGTTTTATTTTTAATTTATTGCCATTGGCGATCAGAATTTGTTGCTTAACAATGTCGATGCCTGTAATTTGTTCGGTGACCGTGTGTTCAACTTGTAGCCGGGTATTCATTTCCATGAAGTAAAAGCTACCATCACTGTCCAATAAAAACTCGACCGTGCCAGCATTGACATAATTGACTGAGCGGGCGGCTTTGACGGCATATTCACCAATCATTTTGCGCTGGGTTTCGGAAATTTGTGGGGAGGGGGCGATTTCGATCAGTTTTTGATGGCGTCGTTGAATTGAGCAGTCACGCTCAAAGAGATGCAATACGTTACCATGAATATCCGCTAATATTTGAACTTCAATGTGTTTTGGATTGACCACACACTTTTCCATAAACACATCGGCAGAACCAAATGCTTTGGTCGCTTCCGAGAGGACCCGCTTGTAATTTTTTTGTAAATCCTGTGGCGTATCACATCGTCGAATGCCTCGTCCGCCTCCCCCCGAGGTGGCTTTTAGCATGATGGGATAACCGATCTTCTCCGCAATTGCTAAGGCTTCCTCCAAATCGGTAAGATTTTGTTCCGTGCCAGGGATGACCGGAACGCCGGCTTTGATCATGGTGCGCCGGGCTTCTGTTTTGTCGCCCATGCGCTGAATGACATTGCTCGAAGGACCGATGAAAATAATCCCACGACGCGCACAAGCTTTGGCCAAGTTCGGGTTTTCAGATAAAAAACCATAGCCTGGGTGCAGTGCATCACAGCCGGTTGCGACGGCTAAGTTGACGATACGATGGACATTCAGATAACCCGCAATGGAGTCGGGACCGATATTATAGGACTCGTCCGCTTTTTTCACGTGAAGCCCATGACGATCAGGTTCGGCGTAGATGGCGACTGACTTGATACCCATTTCGGCGCAGGCGCGCACGATGCGCACAGCGATTTCACCACGGTTTGCAATGAGAATTTTTTTAATCAACAGTTAGGTCCACACGTTAAATTTGATTCGTACTTTAAATACTCAGCCAGTTGATAAAGCGGCTTTGTAGGTTAAATAGACGCCAGCTTTACGTCGCAATGGTGGGCAGAACAATCTTGCCAGTCAAAACACCACTGTCCTAAAGGTACCATCAATAATGTCATACAGTCACACAAATATGAGCCTAGGCTCATTCGACTTTTGATTGACTTTTATAATCTGTTAATGTTCAATGCGTTGCTTGTTTGCCTTTTGGGCGGGCTAGGCATTTTCTACGTAATATAGTAGACCATGTCAAGTAAAGTTGCCTAAAGGTTACCAATGAGATGAATAACTCGCACAAACTTTGACACACTCCGTTTACATGATTATCATGCCACGCCATGTCAGCATCATTTCCACCATATCTCTATCCTAAGCGGTTACCTGCTGAAGGCGTTTGTGTCAGCGGACGTTTAAAATTACAGGATATGGAGCGTATCGCTGAGTTACTTGTGAAGCCTTTCGCCGATGATGTGCAGGTGGCATTAGAATTTGGACGAATGGGTAAATTTCGCACAATTTCGGGAACGGTTCGTTGTGAACTGCCGTTGCTATGTCAGCGATGTTTACAGGCTAAACCCTTGTTAGTGGATCATACATTTGCGCTGGCGTTGTTAACACATGAAAAAAATATTGAGCAATTATCGGATCCGTATGACCCATTATTGATCACTGATGATCCTATCTCGCTGAACCAATTAGTGGAAGATGAATTGCTATTAGTGTTGCCGCTGGTTCCTATGCATGCGCTAGCCGATTGCCAAGCAAGGTTTATTAGTGATCCTGAAGCTTCCGGTGGCGCATCGGTTAGTGTTGGCGAGGCCACAAAAAAACAAGCCAATCCTTTTGATGTATTAAAAAATTTGAAAACCAATCCGTAGCCGGCTGTGGTGTGATTCAGCGAATGCAGTAAGCGATTTGATCAGCTACAATGCTAACCTTTTGAGCGGTTACATTAAATTTATGTTTGAGGAGATTTTTTCATGGCAGTACAGAAAAACCGGAAAACCCGTTCCAAGCGCGGCATGCGTCGGGCACACGATGCCTTAAAGAGCCCGGCGTTTTCCATTGATCGTAATAGTGGAGAAACCCATTTGCGTCACCACATTTCTGCCCAAGGTTATTATCGAGGCAGGCAAGTCATTGTGGCGAAAGAAGAGATGGTTGAGGATGAAAATTAAACAATATTAATTAGGATTTAGTTTTTTAATGCATATCATTGCTTTAGATGCCATGGGGGGGGATCACGGCCCCCATGTGGTGGTTCCTGCTGCGCTTAAGGTGTTAGCCAGTCGTGAGGATTTACGTTTAATTCTGGTGGGTGATCAAACCGTGTTAAGCCAGGAATTGCGTGCTCAACATGCCCAAGTGGGAGAGCGACTTATTATTCAGCACGCTGCCCAGAAAGTAGAAATGGGTGAATTACCCTCCCAAGCACTGCGTAATAAAAAAGATTCCTCCATGCGCGTGGCCATTAACTTAGTAAAAAATGGTGCTGCCCATGCCTGTGTTAGTGCGGGTAATACCGGTGCGCTCATGGCCATCGCACGGTATGTGCTAAAAACCTTACCGGGTATTGATCGTCCCGCTATCATGAGTCGTCTGCCAACCATCCGAGGACATTCTTATGCACTTGATTTGGGCGCTAATGTGGATTTATCGGCAAAACACCTTTATCAATTTGCGGTGATGGGTTTTGTGGTGGTCAGCGCAGTAGAAGATCTACCACAACCCACTGTGGGTTTGCTCAATATTGGCGAAGAAGAAATAAAAGGCAATGAACAAGTGAAGGAGGCCGCTCGCTTGTTAGCCGATTCCAGCATTAACTACGTTGGATATATCGAAGGGGATGACATTTTCAAAGGGACCGTGGATGTGGTGGTTTGTGACGGTTTTGTGGGTAATGTTGCTTTAAAAACCAGTGAAGGCGTTGCGCAGATGATTCTCCATTTCATGCGGCAAGAGTTTACCCGGAATTGGTTCACAAAATTAGCGGTGGTGTTAGCTAAGCCAGTCTTAAACGCTTTCCGGAAACGCATTGATTATCGTCAATATAATGGCGCCAGCTTTGTTGGCTTACAGGGGATTGTGGTGAAGAGCCATGGGGGCGCTGATGAGCTTTCTTTTGCAAAAGCCATTGAGTATGCCATCTTAGAAGTTCAGACCAATGTGCCTCAATTAATTAGTAAGCGACTGGCGTCCTCCTTACTCGAAAGGCATGCCGTTTGATGTATTCCAAAATAACGGGTACCGGTGCTTATCTCCCCGATAAAATTCTCACCAATGCGGACCTAGAAAAAATAGTTGATACCACGGATAGCTGGATTGTAGATCGAACCGGCATCCGTGAGCGACGCATTGCCAGTGACGACCAATCCACCTGTGATCTGGCTGAAATGGCTGCCCGAGAGGCCATTGCTTCGGCACAACTTGTGCCATCAGATATTGACTTGATTATTGTAGCAACCACGACCCCCGATCTTATTTTTCCCAGTACTGCCTGCTTATTGCAGGAGCGATTAGGCATTCAAGGGTGCCCGGCATTTGACGTACAGGCGGTATGTACGGGTTTTGTGTATGCCTTAGCGATTGCTGATAAATTTATCAAGTGCGGTACCTCAAAAACCGCCTTAGTGGTGGGGGCCGAAGTCTTATCACGGATTATTGATTGGCAAGATCGAGGCACTTGTGTTTTGTTTGGTGACGGCGCTGGGGCGGTTGTGGTACAAGCCGGTGCTGAGCCGGGCATCTTATCTACGCATTTACATGCCGATGGCCAATATAAAGATTTGTTAAGAGTCAATGGTGGTGTTTCTTCGAATCGCGATACGTTTTTGCAACGTGAAGCGTATATCCAAATGAAAGGCAATGAAGTCTTTAAAACGGCCGTTAATACCTTAGGTGATATTGTTGACGAAACGCTCATGGCCAATAAGATGGATAAAACAGCGATTGACTGGTTAGTCCCTCACCAGGCCAACATTCGGATTATTACGGCGACGGCTAAAAAACTCCGGATACCGATGGAGCGTGTGGTGTGTACGGTGGATCGACATGGTAATACTTCGGCGGCTTCCATTCCGTTAGCCTTATCACATGCAGTGGCCGCGGGGGATATAAAACCTGGCCAAACCTTGTTGATGGAAGCCTTTGGGGGTGGATTTACTTGGGGGTCCGTCTTATTAAAATACTAAATGACAGCGAAATATGATGAAGCAGGCTTTTATTTTTCCTGGGCAGGGTTCACAATCACTGGGTATGCTATCTGAGCTGGCAGCACAATTTACGCAGGTGAAAGCGACTTTTGAGGAAGCCTCCGAGGTGCTTGGTTGGGATGTATGGGCACTCATCCAAGACGGACCGGAAGATCAATTGAATTCAACCGAAAAAACCCAACCGGCGATGTTGGCGGCCGGTGTCGCGGCTTGGCAAGTCTGGATTGATCAGAGTGAGGCACGACCTCAGTTGATGGCAGGCCATAGTCTGGGTGAATATACCGCCTTGGTGTGTGCGGGTGCTTTGGCGTTTACTGATGCAATTGCCTTAGTGGCTGATCGTGGTCGTTTTATGCAAGCCGCTGTTCCTCGAGGTAGCGGTGCGATGGCGGCTATTTTAGGCTTGGCGGATGATAAAGTGCAGGCCTTATGCGTGGCGCAGGCTGAGAATCAAGTATTGCAAGCCGTCAATTATAATAGTCCTGGGCAGGTGGTTATTGCGGGTCACCGTGAGGCGGTTGAGCGGGCAGTAGCGCAGGCCTCGTCCATGGGTGCGAAACGAGCGACATTGCTCTCCGTTTCGGTGCCGTCTCATTGCGCCTTAATGCAATCTGCTGCGATGAATTTGCAGCAACGCTTACAAGCCATTGAAATAAAAAATCCGACGATTCCGGTGATTCATAATTGCGATGTGACAATCCATAACGAGGCGACAGCGATAAAACAGGCGCTGGTTAAGCAGCTCGATCACCCGGTATTATGGGTTAAAACCATCCAATGGATGAATGCCCAAGGAGTGACGCAGTTTATTGAATGTGGACCAGGCAAGGTGCTCGCGGGATTAAACAAAAGAATCATTAAAAAAGCATCGGTGTATCCCACGCATGATGTTGGTTCATTGCAAAACGCATTGCAGGCTTGTTCCCAGTAAAGTCATCTGGATATGGGTAATATCTCACACGGCCAAAAGGAGCAAAATGGATGAGTTTGGAAAATCATATCGCATTGGTAACGGGGGCGAGCCGCGGTATTGGTCAAGCCATTGCCTTACAGCTTGGCAAGCAAGGGGCCACGGTGATTGGTACTGCCACTTCGCCAGCCGGTGCGGATCACATTAGCGGCTATTTAGCTGAACAAAACATCAAAGGGGATGGCAAAACGCTAAATGTCACTGATCAAGCGGCCATTGACGAGCTTGTCAAAGCGATTTCTGCTGAGTATGGCGCGCCTAGCCTATTAGTCAACAATGCTGGAATCACTCGCGATAATCTCTTATTGCGGATGAGTGTCGATGAATGGGATAGTATCATTGACACGAATTTAAGTTCGGTATTTCGCATGAGTAAGGCTTGTTTGCGGGGCATGATAAAATTGCGCCGTGGCCGAATCATTAATATTGCTTCGGTGGTGGGTGTCACAGGTAATGCTGGACAAACGAATTATGCGGCGGCGAAAAGCGGTATTATCGGTTTTTCAAAATCCTTAGCGAGAGAAGTAGCGGCGCGTGGTGTGACGGTGAATGTGGTGGCCCCTGGTTTTATCAATACCGACATGACACGTGGCTTAGCCGATACACACAAAACTCAGCTGATTGCTCAAATTCCATTAAACAGGCTGGGTGAGCCAGCCGATATTGCTGCAGCGGTTGGTTTTCTCGCGTCTGAGCAAGCCGGCTATATTACGGGGCAGACGCTGCAAGTGAATGGTGGTATGTGCATGACTTGAGGTGATTTTTTAACGAAAAAGCCGCTTTTTCAGATGATCATGTGATAGGTTTGATTGTTGATTTTATATGGATTTTTCATTGCTTAATAATCCAGTAGACCCCCGGCTTGTTTAGAAAATTCGTGTGAGATCAAAAATTTACGATTATCAGATAACTTCAGTGGGAAATGTGGGACAAAAATCGTAGAAAAAATGGATTGAGTGGTTAGTAGGAAAGTGACATAAAAATTATGATGAAGTTAGACTAGCGCTATATGGAAGTTTCCCATAAAATACGCCTCATCGGGTTTGTTTGAGTATTTGAACAACATGAAAAATAGGAGAAATAACTCTCTGTTTGTAAAATAATATTTGTAAGCGCTAATGATTGATTAGCTGCGGGTGAGTTTGGTTTGTAGAACGAGCAACTCGTGTATTGGAATACCTATCAATATAAGATAAGACTGGAGGAAAAGACAAGCATGAGCACTGTCGATGAGCGCGTAAAGAAGATCGTTGGTGAACAACTAGGGGTAAAGGAAGAGGAGTTAAGCAACGAATCATCTTTCGTAGATGATCTTGGTGCTGATTCCCTGGACACCGTAGAATTAGTGATGGCGCTTGAAGAAGAATTTGAGTGCGAAATTCCCGATGAAGAAGCTGAGAAAATCACAACCGTACAAGAAGCGATTACCTATATTAATAAGCATATCAACTGAACCATCATTGCTGATACGGTATGAACGGGCTGTCGTCGAACCGAGGACGGCCTTTTCTATTTATCTAGGTCAGTTAATTGGATCGTGATATCTTCTGATTTAACGTAATCATGTTGATTGTCTATTAGGCTACTATATTTGTTTTGAGGGTGAGTTTTGAGTAAAAGACGGGTTGTCATTACTGGCTTAGGTATTGTTTCTCCAGTCGGATTAAATATTAAACAGGCTTGGGAAAATATCTTAGCCGGTAAAAGCGGAATTAAGCCGATAACTCATTTCGATGTTTCGCAATTTTCGACTCGCTTTGGTGGATCGGTTTGGGGATTTGAAGCCGCTGACTATATTCCTAAAAAAGAAATCAAAAAAATGGATATTTTCATTCAATACGGTGTGGCAGCGGCTAAAGAAGCGATTGATGATGCGGGTATTGAAGTCACAGAAGCTAATGCGGAGCGCATTGGGGTCGCGATTGGCTCAGGCATTGGTGGTCTGACAGGCATTGAAAAAGGGCACAATAGTTTTCTCGCAAGCGGGCCGCGTAAAATTTCACCGTTTTTTGTACCCAGTAATATTATTAATATGATTTCCGGCGATGTGTCAGTGATGTATGGCATGAAAGGTCCAAATTTTGCCATTGTGACCGCCTGTACGACTGGCACGCACAATATTGGTGAAGCGGCCAGAATGATTGCTTATGGCGATGCTGATGTGATGATTGCCGGGGGCGCAGAAATGGCAACGTCGCCCACTGGGCTGGGTGGATTTGCTTCAGCAAAAGCCTTATCCAGCCGTAATGATGACCCGGAAACCGCCAGTCGACCCTGGGATAAAGATCGGGACGGCTTTGTATTAAGCGACGGTGCTGGTGTGGTCGTGCTGGAAGAATATGCCCATGCCAAGCGTCGCCATGCGCAAATATATGCCGAAATGATTGGTTTTGGCATGAGCGCCGATGCCTATCACATGACCGCCCCACCGCAAGATGGGGAAGGCGCACAACGATGCATGAAAAATGCGCTACGCGATGCTGGCATCAATGCGACAGACGTAGACTATATTAATGCCCATGGTACCTCAACACCGGTGGGTGACTTGGCCGAATCCATTGCTGTCAAACAAGTGTTTGAAGCGCATGCTTATCAGTTGGCTATGAGTTCGACAAAATCAATGACGGGTCATTTGTTAGGGGCGGCGGGTGGCATTGAAGCGGCTTTTTGTGCCTTGGCAATTCGAGATCAAGTGGCGCCACCGACAATCAATATATTTAACCAAGATCCTGCCTGTGATTTAGACTATATACCAGCAACGGCGCGGGAAATGAAAATCAAGACCGTCATGTCGAATTCATTTGGCTTTGGTGGAACGAATGGCACACTTATTATGCAAAAATTAACCTAGCCTGTTTTACCCGCTTGTTTGTTATTTGAATTTGACACCGAATTAAATGCGACTCTATGCACCAGTGGCTCAAAATGAGTCACATGTTTAGTTATCACTTGTTATCTGAAACGCCAGTGGATTTACTGGTGTTGCATCAGCTCAATCCTCAGCGTTATCCCTTTTTATTAGAAAGCGTGGCGGCGGGTCATGCCCATGCCCGCTTCGACATTCTATTTGCCTTTCCCCAGCAGACCATTGTGCTTGATGCGCAATATGGGCTATGGATTGATGGTCACAAGGCGAGTCATGACGATTTTCTTGATCAATTAGATAGGAGCTGGCAGCAAGAGCGGCAGTCCAGGCAGACGGTGATTGATCTCCCATTTCGTGGCGGATGGTTTGTTTATCTGGGTTATGAGCTGGCACAGCAAATTGAAACAACATTGGCCTTACCAACCATCGAAGATGATTTTCCCACGGCGTTTGCGGTTCGAATGCCCGCCGCTTTTGTTCAGGATCACTTGTTAGGACAGACCTATCTCATGGTTGAGCACGCTTTCCGTGATTTATCACCGAAAATGCAAAGCGATTTTTCACAACTTGATAGGCATCGGCGGGTGGAATACCCATCGCTAATGAGTATCGAATTGATTGAAGAAGCGCCGAATATTTACTTAAACAACATCGAAAAAATACTAAAATACATTAAAAATGGGGATGTCTTTCAAGTTAACTTATCGCGCTACTGGGCGGGTGTGTTACCGGTTGAATATTCTATTACCGACCTCTATGCTAAATTAAGAGCGCAAAATCCGGCGCCCTTTTCTGGTTTAATGCATTGGGGTGATTCTTATATCGTCAGTTCGTCGCCGGAACGTCTCGTGAAAGTGACCGCCGATAAGGTGCAGGTACGTCCCATTGCCGGGACGGCGGCTAGGTGGCCCCAGGCCGATGACGATGGGCGCGATCAAGCGCATAAACAGGCGTTGATTCAGCATCCTAAGGAACGGGCTGAGCATATTATGCTCATTGACCTGGAGCGAAATGATTTAGGGCGGGTTTGCGTCGCGGGTTCTGTCAAGGTGGATGAATTCATGGTGCTTGAATCCTATGCTCACGTACATCACATCGTCTCCAATGTGGTCGGCACGCTAGCCGCGCCATATAGTCCAGGGCGCTTGATTAAAGCGGTTTTTCCTGGCGGTACCATTACCGGTTGCCCGAAGGTGAGATGTATGGAAATCATTGCCGAATTGGAACAATCTCGGCGACGGGCTTATACCGGTTCGATGGGGTATTTAAATCATGATGGTGATTTAGATTTGAACATTCTGATTCGCACCATCGAACAGCATAAAACGGCTATTTCTTTTCGTGCCGGTGCCGGTATTGTGGCGGACTCGCAAGCAAGTCGGGAATTAACAGAAACCCGCGCCAAGGCCAAAGGATTAATGATGGCATTGCAGTCGTGACAGCACGTGTGTTAATCAATGGGGTGGCGGCGGATACGGTTCATTATACCGATCGTGGGTTTCAATATGGTGATGGTGTGTTTGAGACCATTGCCGTGATCAGTGGGACATTTTTGCTGTGGGAGGCCCACCTGGCACGATTGCATCAAGGTTGCCAACGCTTAAAAATCCCTCTGCCCGATGTTGAGCGATTGTGGGCAGAAGCTAACCAGTTATGGCATGGTTGTGCTTTTCCGATGGCACGCGGGGTGTTAAAAATTATTATCACGCGGGGACCTGGCCAGCGTGGTTATGGTGTACCCAGCGACGTCAGCGTTACTCGCCTGCTCAGCTTGGCCGATTGGCCTGACACGCTAATCCCATTATCCAGGCGACCTTGCACGGTGCGTTGTTGTCAAACCCGATTAGGATTAAATCCTCAGCTCGCTGGCATCAAGCATTGCAACCGGTTAGAAAATATTTTGGCTCGGGCAGAATGGAGGGATCAAACCATCGTCGAAGGGCTTTTATTTGATAACGATGATCAACTGATTGAAGGTACCATGAGCAATGTTTTTCTTGTTCAAGAGCAATGTTTAGTCACTCCGGCACTGGACCAGGTGGGTGTTGCCGGAGTGATGCGAGCACATATTCTGGAAATGGCTAAAAAATTGGGTATAAAAATCCACATTGGCGGCGTAAGCCGGTTAGCATTACATCAAGCTGATGAAGTTTTTTTAACGAATAGTCTCATTGGCATCTGGCCAGTGGCGACCATTATCCAACATGAGCAAAAGAAAATATTAAAAACGCATGCTCTGACCCGAGTATTACAGCAACAATTAAAACCGCTCTTTAATCCAGATGATTAATCTCCTCTTTAAAGTGATTGGCGTTGCAATGATTGTCATCAGTGCCTTTGTAGCTTGGCACTGGATGGGCATCAGTCAATTCGCCGACCAACCCATTAGTCTCACTGAACCGGTGGATTTTGATTTGCCGCGTGGCGCTCATTTGCGTGATGTTGCGCAACAACTTGAGCAACAGAAAATCATTGACAATGCCCAATATTTAGTCTTGTTGGCCCGATTTGAATCGCTTGATCGCAATATCAAGGCCGGTGAGTATCACATTAGTGGTGAGCTGACTCCTCGGACACTTTTGCAGCATTTTGTGAAGGGAAAGGTAAAACAATATGCCTTAACCGTCATTGAAGGATGGACATTCCAGCAACTCATGTCCGCCTTACGTGAACATCCAAAAATTAAACAGACGTTGCAAGACACAACCGGCTTGGTGGTGATGGCGAAAATTGATCGACCTGGTGAACATCCTGAGGGTCAGTTTTTACCGGATACGTATCATTTTCCCAGAGGAACGTCGGATGTGAGTTTTTTGCGGCGGGCGAATGTGGCGTTGCACCGCGTTTTAAATGAAGCCTGGCAAAATCGTCGGTTGGACTTGCCCTACAAAACGCCCTACGAAGCGCTGATCATGGCGTCAATCGTTGAAAAAGAGACCGCTATTTCAGCCGAGCGACCACAAATTTCGGGTGTTTTCGTCCGACGCTTGCAGAAAAATATGCGCCTACAAACCGATCCAACCGTGATTTATGGCATGGGGGACCGTTACCAAGGCAATTTACGACGCAAAGATTTGAGAAGGGATACGCCCTACAATACCTATGTGCGAAAAGGATTAACACCAACGCCCATTGCTTTGCCGAGTCGCCATGCGATTCAATCGGCATTGACCCCGGCCAAGGGTGATACTCTCTACTTTGTCGCCAAGGGTAATGGCTTTCATCATTTTTCTAAAACGCTTGTCAAGCATAACCAAGCCGTCAAAACCTATCAATTGACACCCTGCAAAAATTATCGCAGTTATCCGCAGCCATCGGTTGCCCAACATGAATCAGTTCAGGAGTCCTCGTGTTTATCACCATAGAAGGCGGAGATGGTGCCGGCAAGTCAACAAATGTTGAATACATTCGAGCTAAACTCAAGGCGGTAGGGAAGCCTGTTATCGTTACCCGAGAACCGGGCGGTACACCGTTGGCGGAAAAAATACGCCGACTCTTATTAGATCCAGAAAATAAAAATGTATCTGTTGATGCCGAACTTTTATTAATGTTTGCCGCCCGGGCAGATCATCTGGAAAACGTGATTAAACCGGCGCTCGCCCAAGGTCACTGGATTGTCTGTGATCGTTTTACCGATGCGACGTATGCCTATCAGGGCGGAGGGCGTGATGTCTCAATGCAGCGGATTGCCCTGATCGAGCAATGGGTGCAAGGTGGATTGCGGCCGGATTTGACCTTGTTATTTGACTTGCCGGTGAGTGTCGGTTTAGCGCGTGCTCGTGTGCGCGGTCAGGCTGATCGCTTTGAGCAGGAAGACATCATTTTTTTTGAGAAAGTGCGCGATTGTTATTTGGCAATGGCTCGCCAAGCCTCCCATCGTTACCGGGTGATTGATGCGCAAAAATCCTTAGCTGAAGTGCAGCAAAACATAGATTGTATTTTAGCCTCGGTGGTAGCCGAATGAGTCGCTATCCATGGCTGCAAGCGGTGTGGCAAGATTTGATATCGCGAGCCAAGCAACAGCGTATTCCCCATGCTTTGCTTTTGCTCGGCCCGTCAGGTTTAGGTAAAATGCATTTCGCCGAAAGCTTTGCTAAATTTTTCCTGTGCAAGCATAACGCCTCATTAGAGGAGGCTTGTGGTGATTGCGTTTCCTGTCATCTATGGCGTGCGGGAAACCATCCTGATATTTTGATGGTGGCGGCGCTGGAGAAATCCAAACAGATTACCATTGACCAGGTGCGAGAAATTCACCAATTTTTAAGTCTGACACCGCACCTCGGTAAACAAAAAATGGTGATAATAAACTCGGCCCATCGGATGAATCGTGCGGCTGCTAATAGTTTGCTAAAATCGCTGGAAGAACCCCCGGCAGATACATTGATTTTGCTAAGTACTCATCGACCCTCTGCATTGTTAGCTACGGTGAGAAGCCGTTGTCAACCGCTCACTTTTGCATTGCCTTGTGGAGACTTAGCGCAATCCTGGTTACAACAACAATTGCTTGATAAAACAGCCAGCGAATGTCAAGTGTTACTGGCGTTGGCGAACGGTGCCCCCTTAGTGGCTCTTGCGTTTGTTCAACAAGAAATATTTCAACAACGAGACGCTTTTTTTAACGCACTGATTGACTTGCAAGGCCATAAATCCAGCGTAATCGAGACCGCACAAGTGGCACTAAAGATTGGTTTGGAAGGGTCGTTATACTGGATGTCGAGTGGGGTGATTGATTTAGTCCGGCTAAAATTTGCACCGCAACCACCCATGATAAACAATCCTGATTTCATTGAGCCATTGCGCACTATCGCACGCCAATGTTCGGTGCAAGCGTTACTCAACGTCTACCAAAAATTAATGAGCGCTCAAGCTTGTCAAACCTCAAACCCGAATCCACTCTTATTGATGGAAGATGTGCTACTGAGTTTCGCCGCCATCAGTGACCATTCCCAAGCTAGGGGGAAATGAGTATGAATGATTATACTTTAGTATCCAGACCCGCTGCGGGTGGCGGCATGCTAAATATCACCGTGAAAGACAAGGCACAGCTTTACGCCGCCTATATGCCTTTCGTTAAAAATGGAGGATTGTTTATCGGTACACAACGAGATTTTACCTTAGGCGACAATGTATTTGTCTTATTGACGCTGTGGCAAAATCCGGAAAAAATACCAATTGCCGGAAAAGTAATTTGGATCACCCCAAAGGGTGCACAAAATAATCGATCCCCCGGTATTGGCGTCCAGTTTTTAGATGAGGGTAATGCACAAAAAAAAATAGAGAGTCAGTTAGCCGGTAAACTCACATCGGATCGAGTGACCTTTACAATGTAAATGGACGCATACCTAAAGATCATAAGTGCTTTTTATGTTTTCCATTATTTTTTTGCAATTCAGCGCATATGTACGTTAAGGATAGCCGATGTCGTTTTCGCTTATTGACTCCCACTGCCATCTTAATTGTCTAGCGGGCGCACATGACCGACAGATTGTTGATAATTATTTGGCAATGGCCAAGCAATCGCATGTTTCACAGTTTTTGTGTGTCTCCATTGATTGGGAAACCTTACCTGAGGTATTGTCCCTCGCGGCCGCTTATGGCGAAGTTTGGGCTTCGGTTGGGGTTCACCCAAACCATCGAAAAGGGGTTGAGCCCAGCTTAACTCAATTACTCGCCATGGCAGACAATACTAAAGTCATTGCCATTGGCGAGACCGGATTAGATTATTTTCGTAGCGAAGGTGAATTAGATTGGCAAAAAGCCCGCTTTCGTCGACATATTCAGGCGGCTAGGCAAACCAATAAACCATTAATCATTCACTCGCGTGATGCGAAACAAGATACGCTAGCCATCCTTGAGCAAGCGCAGGCGGCTGAGGTAGGCGGTGTCATGCATTGTTTTACGGAAGACTGGGAGATGGCGCAAGCGGCCATGGCCATGAATTTTTATATTTCATTTTCTGGTATTGTGACGTTTAAAAGTGCCAAAACGCTGCAAGATGTCGCCAAAAAGATGCCCATTGACAAAATATTGATTGAAACGGATTCGCCTTATTTAGCCCCAGTGCCTTATCGAGGTCAACCCAACCAGCCGGCTTATGTTAAATATGTCGCTGAATATATTGCGCATTTGCGTGGCGAACCGATAGCATACATTGCCGAAAAAACCACAGAAAACTTCCATCGATTATTTAATATTCCTGCGCGTGTTTGATCAACAAGAGGGAGGCGTAGAATCACGATTGAGGGAGATGAAACGATAAAGGAATTTAATAAGTACACTCAATACACCGCCTCACAACATGAGCTGTGAGGCGGCATAAGTCAAACAAACAACATCAATTAACTTTGTACAGTTACTTGAGTGGCTTGTGGTCCTTTAGGGCCATTTTCTACCTGAAAGCTAACAGTTTGTCCTTCGGCAAGGGTTCGAAAACCTTCACTGGCAATGGCAGAAAAATGGACAAATACGTCCGCACTACCATCGTTAGGTGAAATAAAACCAAAACCTTTAGACTCGTTAAACCATTTCACAGTACCAGTTACCATGTATTATTCCTCTAAAATCAAATAAGTAAAATGTTCAATTGCAAATCATACATGGCAACCCACAGGAGAAAACATGAAGGGGACTTCTGAAAAGTGCTGAATAAAGTGCAATGTTGAATAGCATAATTGGATATTTATCAAATCATAACTCGCTCCAATAATATAAGGGTATGCGGTATAAATTCAAGACCTAATGAGCAAAAAGTTTAAAAATCAGAAAATTTAACAGAATGATTCACGGAAAACTTGCATAAGTTATGGTTAATTTATGAGAGGCTTTCGGCGATGCACTGAGTCATTGTCAAGATAACGCCGAGATGCCAAATGGGAAAGTGATGGTGTCGCCCATTCCTTATTCGAACACAGTATGATTATTAGGCTTCTGCTGTATGGTCTGCCTAACCTTGTGGCGAAAGCCCATTTTAAAAACCAAATAAATCGCTTGGGAAAATTCCATAGATCCAGAACTTATCAGCGTATGTGTAACACCTTATTAATACTGTCTTTGGGTGATAACTGGTGATGTCATGGGATATTCAGACTTGTTCTTGATGGCTGTCACGCATTTCCTTGAGCGCTTGGTCAAAATTGACGATAGATCGATAATTCATGTGAGTTTTGATTTTTCCTATATTATAACGCCGTGATAAACTCGCAAAGGAATACTCGAAACGGGTAAAAGGGGGGGGGGAGGGGATATGCAAGCTTTTCCAGATCGTTTCAAAAACAGAGGCAAAAATTTTAGCCATATTATGTGGGATACTGCGCTCAGTTGGCGTGATATTTCTGGTTGCTAATAATAAACCAATCATTTCTTTCACAGTACGTGGGTGGTCGTCTGTCACATAATAAATGTTTTTGTTTTGACCATGGGTTAAGGATCGACAAGTGGCTTCGACCAGGTTGTCGATGTGTACGGTTTCCATCATGACATTGCCGTGATCAACCCACATAAATTTTCCTTGGGTAACTCGTTGCTGAATGGTTTTCAGCGAGGGTACGTCCGGTCCCCATAAAAATGCAGGTCGTAAAATAATACATTGGGTTTTCGATGGCGATGTTATTAATAAACGCTCGGCTTCTTGTTTTGCCGCGCCGTAGTTGGAATTAGCGGGAATAAAACGAAAAGTCTCGTCAACACCATCGAGCGGTTTTTCATGGTACACGGCTGATTCACAACTGAGGTAGATAAAACGTTTTGTTTGGTGTTTATTCGCCATTTTATATAATAACTGGGTTGGGCGAATAACATTTTCGTCAAAAAAACGCTGTGTCGCCCAATATTTGGCGGGAGTGGCTGCATGGACAAATATCTCATGATGCGCTATGGCGCTTTGCCAATTGGAGATATTATTTAAATTGCCGATGATGGGAGTCGCTCCGAGATGTTGCACAATTTGTGCTTTTTCATTCGATTCCACAACGGCACTGACTTGGTGTTGGTCAGTGATTAGACGCTTGATGAGTTGCTGCCCAAAATAACCGGACCCGCCAGTGACAAAAATCTTCATTAGAGATAGACCCTTAATCCAAAAGGTTAGCGTACATGAATAAAAATAAATCGATTGTAACACCATCAGCGGGTTTTTATAACTCAAACATGAATGGCCTGGTCTCGGGACTCTGATTTGCCAGGCCACTCAATATCCGCTTATTCACCGACCCTATTCAACATCATACTTTTTAGTGTGCCGTATTTATTTAACACAATACAGGTGATAACACTTAAGGATTAATGACACATGACTAGCGATAGTCGTTTAGTTTTTATGGGTTAATATATATCAAATCTCCTACGGCATTGGTTATATTATCAGTGTCAGCCACTTTGATTCCGACATTTGATAGGGTGTAGATGAACGTGTTTTGTTCATCACTCATGAAAACGGTTCGGTTGGGCTGCGTTCCCCAAGGCAGATAACCGGGTTCACAAGGAATTCTGGGAGCAGACGCTCCATCAGGCGGAAGCTTTTCGCACGGTGAATTAAAAAACTCATCGTGATCAATGGTGCCAATGAGGGAGATACCGTTTTCTAAAGAGATAGAGAAGAGACCAATGCCTGAGGTTTGTGTCCGGCTTTGCCAATTATTGTTGCTAAACGGAATGGCCAGCAGCTCTAACGGTGAGTAATAAGAAAACGCATGAGCGTTAAATAAGGCTTCACTCCAGCTATAATCCCCCTCACTATCGGCCAAGGTATGTACGGCGGTGCGAATGGGGTTGGTTAAATCGCTGACATCAAAAATTTGCAACTGTAGGGTATTATCTGCCCGAGTTTCATCGCCGCCTCGTCCAATCGTTAATAAATGCGTTTTATCGATGGGATGCATATATGTGCTAAATCCGGGAATTTTGAGTTCGCCTTTAATCACTGGCGCTTTCGGATTCGATAAGTCAAAGGCAAATAAGGGATCGGTTTGTCGAAACGTGACTACAAAGGCGACATCATCAATATAGCGGCTTGCAAAAATTTGCTCACCGGGCGCGAAATTTTTGACACTGCCAACGATTGCCAATTCACCCGGTTGTTGCTCCAGGATAAACAAATGGTTCGACATGATACTTTGATTGGTGGCAGGATCGAATCGGGATTCGGTGGTGGTGACACGTAAATAGTTTTGGTATTCGCTATAAGCAAACGAATTATTGGTGGTACCCGCGATTTGACCGGAAGCGAGGTAGATGGGTTTTTCAGCGGATATGTCAAATTTATGAATTGCGGTAGAAGGGGGTTCGTCGCTGGCCCAAAACCAGCCATCGCTGGCTTGAGAGACATAGAGATTTTTTTTCGAGGCATAGGTTTGCCAGCCGTTTTGCATAATGGCGGTGGATAAAATTTGCCCGCCATCGCTGGTCACGGTGGTTACGTTTAATAACTGTGGCGGAGTAATGATCAGATCGGGTTTTAATATATCAGCGCATTGTGTTAACAATTGTGCGGTACTAGTGTTGTCGGCGGCGATGGTTACTTGTGGTAAATAAGCCGCGATCGGAGATGCATCGAGTGCTTGTTGAATGGCTTGTTGAATCTCCGTTCTTAATTGGTCTCTTAATGTGTCATTTTCATTTTGTTTTGCCCGTTGATATTGGTTGAGCAGGTCATAAAATTCCGTGGTTTCTATTTTTTTATTGAGTTGGAAAAACTGAAAACCTGAAACCAAATGAATGCGATCGTCAATCAGGCGGCTACTAATGAAATTGCCATCAAGGTGGATGGTTTTTGAGATGATCGGTTGTTGTTTGTCAGCCATGTTGACAAAGGTTAGAATAAACTGGGGCGGTTCCATTTCACCAGGTTTTCTTGGCAAAATATCGGTGACAGGTAACACATCAATGGCGTCATTAGCATAAGGGTAAATAATATTTTTATTGCCGATGGCGATCACATACTGGTTTTGTTCGTCGATGTATAAGCCGTTAATGTTCATGCCGAGATCGATTTTGCTTAATGACTGCATGTTTTCCGGTGGGTAAGCGTTGACGATATATAGCGTGCTGGCTTGAGCGATATAGATATGACCCTCGGCATCGGTTTTAATCCAGTCCAGCTCGTCGACACCCGCTTCTTGGGTATTGGTTTTTGAGACATCAGTGGGGGAGGAGGGCGGCAAATTGGCGTTTATTGCATCGCTTTCTGCGCTGCCTGTGGCGGGGAATGGTCCTCGCTGATATCCGTAATAATTTTGTTTGGTATAATTTTCTAATAGTGCCTTGGTTAAATACGTTTGCAACTCATTGCAATTATCTGACGACGCGAGTGTAATTTGTTTACTGCTCACGGTCGACGGTGACAGCAGCTCGTTTTGCAGTTCTTCTATTTGTAGGCAAGCGGTCAGTGACAATGAGGTTAAAGTACCGATCATCAGGTATTTTAACTGGCTGGGATGGTTTTTCGGTTTTCGATAACCTATCCTGTTTTTCATGTTAATTCTCCTCCAAATATAGATAAAATTACTGGACACGTTCCATAATAAACGTGCCATCGTTGGAAAAACGCCCTTCAGATGTGATTAATGTCGGTGTTAGGGTATTGAGGGCATCGCTGGGTGTACTGGCGGTCGGTGGATGGTTATTATTCGTTGATTCTCCACCACTACCAGCGGCAAGATCTTGATGTTGTACCATTTGTCCATTAAGTTTTTTTACTGAGTTGTTGTCATATTCAAAAATGCCTTGAATGATGACGAGGGTATTTTCTAACGAATTCTTAAGTAAGGCGGCGGGGTGAATGGTATGAACTTGATCGACCAGAAAAAATGGCGATTGGTCTGTTGAGGGTATGGTGCTGCTGACTTGGACTAATTGTTCATTTTCCACCGCTAGTTGGGTTTGCGGGTCGACACCGCTGTAATCTAATCTGAGTTGTCCGATAGCAAATGTCTTTGCTGCCGTGTCCAGCTCATGAATAACACCGCTGACATAAAACGTGCTTGCCTCATCCAACGATGAATCGATTAATCGCAGGTGCGTGGCATAAATGGTACCGTTGCTGAGCGTAAATCCATGCACTTGTATAAAGTCGTCAATGGATAGCTCAACGAGACTTGATATTTCGGTAATTTCACTGTCAAAAAGCGTGGTGTCGGAAATTAAAATTTTCTGTCCCAGGCTATCCAAACTACCGATGCCTTGATCATCAAGATCCTGACGAGTGACAGCACCGGCAAGTGCGGTATTTACTATGATATTGTTAGCCGTTGCCCGGTTTTCCGTGTTAATATCACCAAGCACGGTGGCCACCATGCCCTTGGTTAAATCTTCAGGGGAGCGGCTGAGTCCATCTACCAAAATGCGGCTAGCATCGATTTGATAGTTCGTGTTATTTACCGTGACACCATCACGATCATCACTAATAACTCCGATGGATAAAATCGACGGTGGCGGGTCGTTTTCGATCAGGCCTGTACCGTCTTCACCACCGCCGGTACAGGCAAATAATGTGACACTAAACAACAAGGTCAAAACGCGAACGTTGTTATAGGTGATCATGATTGGAAACCTTGTGGGAGGGTTTTTTCAAAGTAAAATAAACCGATACCGGCGGCCCTACGTCCAGAGCCTTTCACGTTTGGGTTAATGTCTCGATCTCGCTTTGCCATCCATTGGTCGAGAAATTCCAACAAAGATTGGCCATGTTCCGCCAATAAGCTTTGCAACTCTGGCAAGCATTCACTGGGTAAATTGTCGTAATAAACTTTACGCTGAAACAACGGTTTTTCTTGCAAGTGGTAAATGTTGTGATTAATCGTGTTGAGTAAACCTGATACATCCATCCCCAAAATGCGCAATTTATCTTCATTACCCGTTTTAGGAATATAGGCACGTTCTAACAACGATATATTTTTGTGTTGATCGCAAGCAATCACCCCTGCTTGCAGTAGCTCATCTAAAATGGCGTGGGGTGGCATATCGCCACTGTGTTCTTTGACCAACCGGGAAAAGCTTTTTTGAGCGCCATCGAACGGCAAAATAGCGGTTTGATGGGGGGCGGCGCTGTATTTAGGATCATGCACCCAGCCATAAACAACACGAGCCGCTCGGTTATAGCGTTTGATTTGCTCAGACTCGTTATACGGTTCGATATTGTTTACCCGCTGCACTTCTTTGCGTGACAACCCCGTAATGGTTGCCACACGTGACACGGTTTGGCGTTTGCCCGTTACCGTGAATTCATTGGTCGCGATATCGATATAAACTTTTTTAACAATATCCACAAAAGCGCCATATGAGATGCCGTTATGCAACAAAATACGCACTAAAGGACATAGAATTTTGATGAGCGCAGACGTAAGAATTTTTTTTGAGGTCGATTCGTTCATAATTCACACTCTATTGGGAAAATTTTCCCATTGGCTATCTTTCAAATTATATACCTGTGGTTGCCAGAGTCAAGAAAAGAGAGAGTTTAATATTTAATCACTTCGTTGAGTCGATTGCGCTGTATACTTTAGTACTGTGATTGGTTGGGGGACCCCCCCGATACCTGAGAGTGAATGAAAGGCATGGAAACAGATAAAAATTTTGATGGCCTAGCCAGTCGATTTGAAAAAAATATTTATCACACAGCTAAGGGTAAGCTGCGCTTACAAATATTACAACACGATCTATGGCAAACCATTCCTTGCTTAACGCATAACAAATCGTTAAGAATCCTTGATGCCGGTGGCGGCTTTGGTTATTTAGCCAAACAACTCGCCGCCATGGGCCATCAGGTGTTGTTGTGCGATATTTCTCAGGAAATGTTGTCCATTGCCCAGCAATCTGAACGACCATCGTCAGGTTCAGGCGAGCTTCACTTTGTCCACGCTGCGATTCAATCGTTTGCGGCGGCCTGTGATGAGCCGTTTGATGTGATATTATGCCATGCAGTATTGGAATGGCAGGTTAACCCGAGACAAACATTAGTCATTTTGAAGCCATTGCTTGCGGAAGATGGTTATTTATCGTTGGCGTTTTATAATCTCGATGCACTTAAATTCAGAAATTTAGTACAAGGCAATTTAAGAAAAGTGAGTGCGGGCTGCTTCCGAGGCGAGGTCGCCAGTTTAACGCCGACCAATCCCATTGAGCCACGCCAACTGTATACCTGGTTACACGAGTTAAACTATCGCGTATTGTCAAAATCAGGCATTCGGGTTTTTTATGATTATATGCGTAAGGAAGCCCAGGATAAAATCAGTTTTGCAGATATTTTACAAATGGAGTTGAACATGTACAAACATCCGTCTTTTTTAAATTTAGGACGTTATATTCATCTCGTTTGTCAGTCGGGTATGTCGGCATAAGAAACTTAACAATATAAGGATATTTTTATCGTTTGATATGACTGATTAAATAATCTTAATTATGATGAACGGAACAATCATCGCCAATAAATATCTTGTGATACAAGAAATCGCACGTGGTGCCATGGGCATTGTTTATTTAGCAACGCATACCACTCTGGGTCGCCAGGTTGCCATTAAAACATTACATCCTCAGTATTACACAGACCCGGCCTTTACCAAGCGTTTTATCCGTGAAGCGCAAGCCATGGCGAAACTCGATCATGAAAACATCATTCGAATTTTTGATATTTTAAAAACCGACGAAGAATTTCATATCGTCATGGAGTATTGTTCTGGCCTGACGCTCAAAGACTATATGCTCAAGCATAAAGATATCCCGGTGGGTAAAGCCATGAATATTGCTTACCAAGTTGCGACGGGCTTAGCCTTTGCCCATGCTTACGATATGGTGCATCGGGATGTTAAGCCAGCCAATATCATGATCGAAGAAAGCGGCCGCATCAAAATTGCAGATTTTGGTATCGTCGCCGGGGAGGAATCTAACCTCACGGTGACTGGTGAGTTAGTCGGCACCCCTCATTATATGTCACCTGAGCAAGCTCGTGGTGAGTCAGTCGATAGTCGCAGCGATCTTTATTCGCTAGGCATTGTGATGATGCAAATGATAACCGGCAAAACACCGTTAAATGGTCATTCAATATTAGGTATTATCGGAAAATTAGCCTATAGTCATGAAGAGTATGATGTTGTTTTTCCACCAAAGGCATCTGATGAACTTGCGAATATTATTCGTACCCTGATTAAAAAAAAGCCTGACGATCGTTTTTATGATGCGCGCTCATTATCAGAGACGTTATTCCATTTAATGCATCAGTTGAGTGACGATCCTGGCAGCACTCGATTATATCTTTCAGAGACCGATCGACTATTTCGCCCTAATTTTTTAGAAGACACTCATGGAAGCCGCCATTTATTGAGCCATTCAAGCCAGCCTGGGTTTGAGACAGATGATGAGGCATCTACCCAAGTCATACCATTGCCACCACTGAGTGATTTAATTGATAACAAGCATCATTCGAATAAAAAAACATGGGTTGGTGTTCTGTTGCTATTACTATTCGCCGGGGTTGCAGGTGTTGTCTTTTATAAAAAACAATATCAACCCTGGCTATTGCCAGAAGATCACCCACGGCAAGTCCTCGTGCCACAAGCCAGTATTCCAGAAGATTTGATTGCCACTCAGTCCTCAATCGACAGGGCATTAGAAAATATTTCTTTTGCCAAAAAAAACGCGGCCAATGCTGACACGAGCACTCGGTCCACAGAAAAATTTCAGGAAGCTAATACCCTTGAAACAGAGGCCTCAAGTTTATTTGGGGAAATTGAAAACGATATAAAAAAACACCAATATGATGACGCACGTTTAGCGATGTCAAAGGTTTTAGCGCTGCTGAATAAAGCCCATCTAATATATAATACGGCTAATGAGGTGGCTGAACAAAATGATCTACAAGCGATTAAAAATGATGTTGAAAAAATCAAACTGGATGTTCGGAGAAAAAGAAAAGAAGCGATAAATCACTCAGATAATGCATTAATTGCCAATGCAGAAGTCTATGCGAAAACCACATTAGTTGAAGCTCGACAATTTAAAAAACTTGCCGAGAACATACGTCGTTCGGCGAGTGAATATGAAAGAGGCCAATATTACAAAGAAGCGTTGACCTTATATGAACAAGCACTCTTTTATTTTAGTCAAACCAGTCAATTATTCGCTGAGGCGGAGACACTATCTGTCAATAATCAACGTGATAAAAATATTAAAAAACTCATTGTGATGAATCAACAACTCATCAATGAATATAATACAATAAAACACCAAATAACAACGCTGGAAAATACACAGGGTGTGGTTAAGCATGCAGAAAAAATTTATCAAAATTCCTTGGAGTCTGCAAAATCAGCACAGAAATTTCTAGAAAATAATGCGCACGACAAGGCGTATCGTGCATACCGAAAAACAAGAAAACAACTTAATCAAGCCATCGCTGTGCTAGATGAATCATTGAAGACAGCGAATCAAGCAAAGATAACGAAAGAAATAACAATGGTTCAAACAAAAATAGCCAAGCAACAGCAAATGATTATCAATAAGCGCAGTCAACTGATAGCACTTAATGCTGACCGTTGGGCAAAACAACAAAGATTAAAGGCAGAAGCAAGCACGCGTATTGGTGAACAACAAAACACACAAGCGAATGACTCTTTGGCATCACGTGATTACTCAAAGGCAAAGTCAGAATATGAAGTATCACTGCAAACCTTAAAAGAAGCCATGGGCATGTATCATGCCGCATATAAAGCCGCTTTAGCCGCAAAGGTAGAACATGAGGCGAGTCCGTCACGCCCGGATGTCGATATCGTCGGTGAAAAACTGCAAAAATTTTTAATGGCTTATCAGTCGAAGGACTTAGGTGCCTTACAAAAAATAACAACCATGTCTTCCGAGCGTTTATCCTTTCTTAAGCAATTATTCAATAATTATCAAGAAATTGATCTCAAAATCGATGGTTTTACTCTGAATGTGGAGTCGGCTGTCGCGATGGTGGTCATTAACCAGCTTAAAAGCGTTGCCGGTGACGTGGTGATACCTTCAAAAGCCTGGCAAAAAGCAGAGCTTAGTCTAGAAAAACAGAACGGTCAATGGGGTAAAATTAGCTGGTAGCTTATTCCTTATGTAAGCCTTACCTATAGAGCCAGCCCTTTCAAGGTGAACAATCAATCGCTAGGCTCTTCACCGCGAAGCAACTTTGCCGTTGAAACATGCAGCTGTTTTAAATATTTATCGCGTTTAC
>VAPL010184518.1_pt1 | contig 29099 bp, 25 predicted proteins | sample 3395061 | NCBI WGS metagenome assembly VAPL01 (sample SAMN08290444, study PRJNA428436) | hydrothermal vent metagenome | isolation source: Deep-sea hydrothermal vent chimney 2 | place: Pacific Ocean: Juan De Fuca Ridge | depth 2182 m m | reverse complement strand
TTACGAACGGGTGCCGGAATCTGATCCCAGATACGTGCCTTTTCCAGCACCGCGCGCGCCTTGGCCTTACTGCCAATCGGCGCCACCGTAGGCCCGCTGGCCACCACCGCCAGATCGTCGCCGACCACGTCCGACAGGATCAGCGCCGTAACCCGCGCCGGGGCCGCTACACGTAAAAATCCGCCGCCTTTCAGGCGTGACAACTGCTGACGCACCAAATTCATCGCACTTATTTCCATGCCCGCGCCCAGCAATAGACGGCTCACCTCAGCCTTATCCGCAAGGCTCAGACCCTGCGCCGGCGACGGCAGCAAAGCCGACCCGCCACCACTAATCAGTGCCAGAACGTGATCTTCTTCGCCTGCCTCATGCAACAAATCTTCAACAGCCCGCGCCGCCGTCAGCCCGTTTTCGTCAGGGATCGGATGGCCACTTGCAAATGTGGTAGCACGCGCAAGAGGGCACGCATTTTCGTAATTCGTCACAACGATCACCTGCTCGGCATTTACCCGCACCATTGCAGCTTTCGCCATGCCAGTTGCCGCCTTGCCCACAGCAATAATGAACACCCGGCCCACGCAATCCACCAAAGGCCTTTGCTCCAGCGAACGCACCACCGCCAAAGCCGGATCAGCTGCCGCCACACCGGCATCAAATATCGCCCTAGCCTGCCGTCTTAGTTCTTTATCCATGCCTGAAGTGTTAGGGTCACAAGCCTCGCCCGTCCAGACTCGGTCGGCCACCAAACCCTGCTAATCACAGGTAAATCGCCAACCTGTGATAGCGCCCCCCTGTCCATTCCTGCCGTTGGGCCATATGGATGCCCGGCACAATTCCGGGACTGACATGCAAACACCGCTGCCCATCACCAAAGAACTGCTGCTGATTGGCGGCGGCCACGCCCATGCACTGGTTCTGCGCATGTGGGGCATGAACCCACTACCCGGCGTGCGGGTTACCGTAATCAACCCCGAAGCCACGGCCCCCTATTCCGGAATGCTGCCAGGCTTTGTGGCCGGGCATTACAGCCGCGATGAGCTGGATATTGATCTGGTCCGACTGGCGCGCTTTGCCGGTGCCCGCCTGATCCGGGGTCGCGCAGAGCATATCGACGTGGACGCACGGCTTGTGACGCTGCAAGGCGGTCGCCAACTCAGCTATAATATCGCGGCATTGGACATCGGTATTACCTCGGAAATGCCCGACCTGCCCGGTTTCAGCGAACATGCGGTCCCGGCGAAACCGCTGGATCGCTTTGCCTCTGATTGGGCGCAGTATTGTGAGGCGGCAAAGACCGCCAAGATACCGCCCAGTGCAGCCATTATCGGCGGTGGCATCGCCGGAGTTGAGCTGGCAATGGCGATGGCACATTCATTAAAAAATGCAACGGAACTACAGCCCGGAATTACGTTAATTGACCAGTCTAACATATTGCCCAATATGTCTGATTCTAATTTACGCTTCTTTCGAAAGCACCTGAAATCCGCCGGTGTTGAAGTGTTGGAAAACACCGGGATTGCCGAGATCCACGCCGACCATCTTGCCCTTGCCGATGGTACATCCGTCAACGCTGATTTTATCACCGGCGCTGCCGGGGCCCGCGCGCAGGACTGGCTGGTAAACAGCGCCCTGACGCTGCATCAGGGCTACGTATCGGTTGACGCAACCCTGCGTTCTGTAAACGCGCCAGAGGTTTTCGCTGTCGGCGATTGTGCCCACCTGTGCCACGCGCCACGCCCAAAAGCGGGGGTGTACGCTGTGCGCGAAGCACCGGTCCTTTTTGCCAATCTGCGCGCAGCCCTGTCGGGTGGCGTAATGCAAAAATTCAACCCACAAAATGACTATCTGAAGCTGATTTCCCTTGGCGAAAAATCTGCCTTCGCTGACAAATGGGGTATCAAAATTTCCGGCGCGGCTGCCTGGCGCTTGAAGGATCGAATAGATCGTAGTTTTATGGATCAATTTCATGAACTTAAACCGATGCCTTCACCTGAAATACCCATCCCGGTTGCGCAGGGGGTTACCGAAATTCTCGATGACGCCCCGCTCTGCGGTGGCTGCGGTTCAAAAATCGGTAATGCCTCCCTAACGGTTGCCTTGAGCAAACTCGCCCTAACAGACCGCGCCGATATATTCACCGGTCCCGGCGACGACGCCGCCACCCTAAAAGGCCCGGATGGCCAATATCAGGTCATTTCTACCGACCATCTCCGCGCTTTCACCAGCGACCCGGCAACGATGGCCCGCATCGCCGCCATCCACGCGCTTGGCGACATCTGGGCCATGGGTGCAGAACCGCAATCCGCCCTTGCCAGTATCACCCTGCCAAGGCTGTCGCCCGAGCTGCAACAGGCGTGGCTGTCGGAGATCATGGTGGCTGCGAATGATATTTTCAGCGCAGAAGGTGCTGCAATTGTCGGTGGTCACAGTGCTCAGGGTGCCGAACTGAGCATCGGCTTCACCGTCACCGGCCTTCGAGGCACACAGCCCATTGGAAAATCCGGTGCGAAACCCGGCAATGCGCTGATCCTGACCAAACCAATTGGCTGCGGCGTGATTATGGCTGGTGAAATGGCGCTAAAGGCGCGTGGTGTCTGGGTACTGGCCGCCCTTGAAAGCATGGGCAAGCCACTGGGCGACGTCGCGCAGGTCTTAGATAAAGCCAATGCCATGACGGATGTGACCGGCTTTGGGCTGGCCGGGCATCTGAACGAAATTGCCAGTGCCTCGGGCGTCGGCATTGCGCTGGATTTGGCTGAAATTCCAACCCTAAACGGTGCGCTGGAACTGGCAGATATGGGCATTCATTCGTCGATCTTCCGTGAAAACCGCGCGCTGGCCCCGGGCCTGAAACTGCCCGACACACCGATGGCCGATCTGCTGTTTGACCCACAAACCGCAGGTGGCTTACTGGCGGCAGTTTCGGCCAGGAACGTCGCTGTAATGTTAAACAAACTTAACGTCTTAGGTTGCGATGCTAAGGTAATCGGCCACTGTACAAAGCCTTCACTTGGCCTGCATCTGATCTGAATATTCACCGACCAGTGTCTCCAACTGCTTGGCTGCATTTTCCAATCCTTTTGTAGACAGGTCATCCAGCCCAAGCTCTGCGAAAACCTGCGTCGAACGCCCCACCCGCGCCCGCGCGTAGCTGGGATCATAGTGGTTTTCCATCAGCTCCCGCGCCAAGTCCTGCAATTCGCCAGCCCTTACCAGCTCTTGCCAATGTTCCACCGTTTCACGCCCCTGATGCCGGATCAACGCGCTTAGGGTATCGGTCAACTGCTCCGAATCCCCGGAAATATCCCCATAAGCCCGCGTCAGGTAACCGGCGCGTTCGTCCAGCGTCGCGCTTACCCGAAGTCTCGGCGCAACTTTCATTGCCTGCCAGATTGAGGGCGGAATAATCAGCCTGCCAATCTTGCTAGATTCGGCCTCAACCAGCACAATCCTTGTCGGATCAAGGTTGCCAAATGTCGCCGCCAATGCACCTTCAAACGCCTTTTGCGAGGGCTGAGCGTGTTCAACCGCGCCAAAAACCGACCCACGATGCGCTGCCAGACCTTCTAGGTCCACAACCTGCAACCCACGCCCTGCCAACAGGTGCAACAGTTCGGTCTTGGCGGTTCCGGTATTACCCTCGAGCACCAGCAATGGATGCGCCAGAGGTTCCCCATACACAGCCCGGTTCACCAAACGACGATAGGCCTGATAGCCCCCCGCCAGCACGTCAGCCCGCCAGCCGATCTGCGCCAATATCGTTGCGAACGACCCGGATCGCTGGCCGCCGCGCCAGCAATAGACCAATGGCCGCCAGGCACCCTCTTTGTCAGCGAGCGGCCCATCCAAGTGCCGGGCCGCGTTTCTTGCCACTAAGGCTGCCCCAACTTTCTTGGCCTTGAAAGCGCTTTCCTGCTTGTAAATCGTGCCTACACGGGCGCGTTCTTTATCGTCCAGAACCGGCAGGTTGATCGCGCCGGGAATATGATCCTCGGCAAATTCGGCAGGTGAACGCACGTCAATCACCGCATCAAAACCATGCGCCGCAATCTCTGCCAGATTTTCGAACTCAAGTGCCATACCGCGTGACTATCGCCCGGCCGCGCAAAGGTCCATTACCCGGCCAGCAAATCCTCCAGCGGATCATGCTCGGCCACGAAATGCCCCGGCGTTTCTTCAATCAACGCCGGCATATACTGCCCGCCATTCAGCTTTGACGGCAGAAACCGCAGTGCTGCCCCCGGATCAAGCGGGGACGGCAATTCGCCGGGCAGTTTGATCCGTTTCCGGGTTCGCTCAATCAACGGGTCCGGGATTGGCACCGCCGAGATCAGCGATTTGGTGTAGGGGTGGCGCGCATCACCATAGATCGTGTCACGATCCGCCAGCTCCACCGTGCGGCCCAGATATAGCACCAGAATCCGGTGCGATATTTCCCGAACCACCGCCAGATCGTGGCTGATGAAAATCATCGACAGCCCGAATTCGCTTTGCAAATCTTTCAGCAAATCCACCACCTGCGCCTGAATGGATACATCCAGCGCCGACACGGCTTCATCGCAGATAATCAGCTTAGGCCGATTGATCATCGCCCGCGCGATTCCAACGCGCTGGTTTTGCCCGCCAGACAATTCATGCGGATAACGGTTGATCAGCTTTTGATCCAGATCCACCTTTTCCATCATTTCAGCCACTTTCAGCTTGCGCTGTTTGCTGGTCAAACCGGGCTGGAATACCCGCAGGGGTTCAGCGATCGACGCGGCAATGGTCATCCGTGGGTTGAGGCTGGCCAGCGGATCCTGAAACACGATCTGCATGTCTTTGCGATAGGGGATCATGTCCTTGCGGCTAAGATCAACGATCGGTTTGCCGAGCCATGCAACCGAGCCAAAGCTGGGCGGGATCAATTGCAAAACGGCGCGCGCCAGCGTGGATTTACCACAACCGCTTTCGCCCACGACGCCAAGGGTCTCACCGGCCTTCAGATCAAAACTAACCCCGTCGACCGCTTTTAACGGCACCTTTTTACCAAACAGGCCTTCGTTGATCCGAAACGGGAAATGCACTTTGACATCGTCAACGCTCAGCACGGTTTCAGCACCGGTTTCAATCGGGTTCAGCGCCTTCGATTTATTTGGCCGGTCTATGCGTGGCATCGCGTTGATCAGCATCTTGGTATATTCGTGCTGCGGCGCGTGGAAAATCTGTTCCGCCGAGCCGCTTTCCACAAATTCGCCCAGCCGCATTACCTCAATCCGGTCACACATCCGTGCCACCACGCCCATGTCATGGGTGATCAGCGCAATTGCGGTACCTTCTTCTTTTTGCAAACCAACCATCAGGTCGAGAATTTCTGCCTGCACCGTGACATCCAGCGCGGTTGAGGGCTCATCCGCCACCAACAATCGCGGCCCGCACAGCATCGCCATTGCGATCATCACCCGTTGGCGCATACCGCCGGATAATTCATGCGGGAATTGTTGCAAGCGTCGCTTGGCCTCGGGGATTTGCACCCGTTCCAGCCAGTGCAGGCATTGCTGCATAGCCCGCGCGCCGGTCTGGCCTTTGTGCAGGCGCAGAACTTCCTGCATCTGCTCACCGATCCGCATGTGGGGCGTCAGGGCGGTCAGCGGGTCCTGAAAGATCATCGTGACCTGATCACCACGGATTTTATTATGTTCCTTTGGCGTCAGGTTCAGCAGGTCATGCCCATCAAAATCCACCCGACCCGTGGTGCGGCCATTTTTGGCCAGCAGACCCATGGCGGCCATAAACGTCTGGCTTTTGCCGGACCCACTTTCGCCAACGATCCCCAGACATTCCCCCGGCTCAATATGAAAGCTGACATCTTTCACCGCGTGAACCGGGCCATCCGGCGTGGTGAAGGTGACCGACAGATTGTCTACAGTTAACAACGCCATATCAATGATCCTTCGGGTCAAGCGCGTCGCGCAAACCGTCGCCGATGAAGAAGAAACTGATCACCGTGACCAGAAAAAAGAACAGCGGCACCGCCAGTTGCCAGAGCGTGCCATACAGGATTTGCCCGGCGCCCTCAGATATCAGCGCCCCAAGCGAGGTGTTCGGTTCCTGCACCCCTAGGCCAAGGAATGAAATAAAGCTTTCAGTCATGATCATCGCGGGCACCAGCAAGGTGGCATAGACCACCACAACGCCCAGCAGGTTCGGCAGGATGTGGCGGGTGACAATTGTGAACCACCCTACCCCGGCAGCCTGCGCCGCTTCGATGAATTCGCGGTTTTTCAGGGATAAAGTCTGCCCGCGCACGATCCTGCTCATATCCAGCCAACTGACCACACCAATGCCGACAAACAGCATAAACAGACTTCGCTCAAATATCACCATCAGCAGGATGATGATAAACATGTAGGGAATGGCGATCAGAATATCGACGGTGCGCATCATCAGGTTATCGACCCAGCCACCGACAAAACCTGAAACTGCGCCATAAAGTGTGCCGATTATTACCGCCACTGCGGCACCTATAACGCCAACCATCAACGAGGTGCGGGTCGCCTGAATGGAACGGGAATAAAGATCACGCCCCAATGGGTCCAGCCCAAAGAAATGGCCGTTTTCGATAGATGGCCGCCCCTCTGTCGCGACATCGCCCATCCGCGCCCAGTCTATTTCCTCATTCGACCAAACGGCGAAATAGGGGCCTATTATTGAAAACAACAGGATCAAAAACAGCACCGTCAGTGATCCAACAGCCGCCTTGTTGCGCACGAACCGCACAAACGCATCCTGCCAGAGCGAGCGGCCCTTGATCTGTTCCGCCTCAACCAGCTTTTCGGCGATACGATCAATCTGTTCCGTCTGTGTAATCATGACCCCAGCCCCTAATATCTGATTTTCGGATCGAGCCATGCGTAAAGCACGTCCGTCACAAGGTTGAATATTATCGTCAGCCCGCCGTACAGGATCGTTAACCCCAGCATCACCGCGTAGTCGCGGTTCAGGGCCGAGTTCACGTAAAACCGCCCGATGCCGCCGGTGGAAAAGAACATGTCAATCACCACTGAGCCGGTGATCATACCTACAAATGCCGGGCCGAGGTAGGACACCACCGGCATCATTGTCGGCTTCATCGCGTGGCGCCAGATAATGGTGCGTGTCGGCAGGCCCTTGGCCTTGGCGGTGCGGATGAAATTGGAATTCATCACCTCAAGCATCGAGGACCGTGTGATCCGTGCAATTGAGGCCAGAAAAGATGTCGCCAGTGCAATCACCGGCATCACCAGAAACTGCCATTGGCCACCATTCCAGCCCCCACCCGGCAACCAGCCGAGTTGCAGGGTGAATACCAGCACCAATATCGGCGCCATCACGAAATTGGGTAAGGCCTGGGCTGAAAACGTGGCACCTACGGCCATATAATCCAGCCAGGTATTGTGTTTTATCGCGGCTGCTACGCCGACGCTGACGCCAATAACAGTGGCGAATACGAATGCAATTGATCCATAGGTCAGGGTGACCGGAAAGCCCTGCGCAATTATGTCGTTCACGCTGCGGTCTTTATACTGGTAGCTGGGGCCGAAATCGAACTGCGTTACCACGCCGACCACGTAATTCCAAAGCTGCGCGGGAAGTGACTGATCCAGACCGTATTTTGCCTCAATATTAGCCAGAACCTGCGGCGGTAACGGGCGTTCAGACGTAAAAGGCCCACCCGGGGCGACCTGCATCAGCAGGAAACTGATGGTGATCAGAATTAACAACGTGGGAATTGCGACCAGAAGCCGGCGGATTACATAGTTTAGCATTTAGATAGCACCCCAAAAGCCCAATACCCCGGCCCCCAAAATGGGAACCGGGGTGTTTTTGTCTACGAAACCGAATTACTCGGCGATTTTGTAGAGATCTTTGGAGTACCAGTTCTGCTCGACGTTCTGAACCGGCCAGCCGCCCAGATCGCTGTCGAGCATATATACACCGGCATAGTGGTAAACCGGAATGATCGGCACCTCTGTTGCAATGATCTGTTCGATCTCGGTGTAGTTGGCCTGTGGATCAGCCGACGTTTTGGCATCCACCAGCAATTCATCAATGCGGGCATTGGAGAACTTACCGTCGTTGTAGCCGGATGCTGATGCTACCAGATCAAGGAAGGTAGAGGCTTCGTTATAGTCGCCACACCATGCACCACGGGCTAGGGCAAAGTTTTGCTGACCGCGTGTATCAAGGAATGTTTTCCATTCCTGATTGGCCAGTACTGCTTCTACGCCCAGCTTTTGCTTCCACATCTGGCTCATGGCCACGGCGATCTTTTTGTGACCTTCGGATGTGTTGTAAAGCATGTCAAACGTCAGTGGATTATCGGGACCAAAGCCAGCTTCGGCCAGCAGTTCCACAGCCTTGGCGTCGCGTTCAGCCTGAGTCATTGCAGCACTTGCAACGTCGGGAACAGCAAACCCGGCCGTCGCGGCGGGTGTGAACGTGTAGGCATCCACCTGACCACCCTGAAGAACTTTTTCAGTGATGATTGAGCGATCAACAGCAAGGCTTAAAGCTTCACGAACGCGAACGTCTTTGAAGGCTTCCGGGCCACTGTCTGACAGGTTGAAAGTGTAATAATAGTTACACAGACGTGGAAAGCTGACGGCCTGAGCAGGATATTCCGCTTTCAGTTTTGGAAACTGACCGGCCGGTACTTCTGTGCGGTCAAATTCGCCAGCAAAGTAACGTGTCAGCGCGACGTTTTCATCGTTAACAATCAGCGCGACCGTTTTGTCGATGATGGTATTGTCGTTGTCCCAGTAGTTGACGTTACGCTCACGCACTGAACGCTCACTTGGGATATGCTCGGTCAGGATATAGGCACCGTTGGAAACGATGTTGCCGGGCTTTGTCCAGTCGTCCCCAAAGGCGTCAATTGTTGCCTTGTGAACCGGGAAAGTCGAAGCATGGGTTGTCATCAGTGCGAAATATGGCAACGACGCTGTCAGGTTAACCACCAGGGTCTGATCATCAGGGGCGGACACACCAAGTGTGGATGGCTCCATATCACCTGCAAGAATTGCACCCGCGTTTTCGAGCGACATCAGTTCCCCGAACCATGAATATGGCGAACCCAGAGCTGGGTCGACAAGACGCTGCCAGGCGTAAACAAAGTCACCGGCGACAACCGGATCACCGTTTGACCACTTGGCTTCGGGGCGCAGGGTGAATGTGTAAACATCCTTGGCGTCGTTGGTTTCAAACGACAGCGCTACACCGGGTACAAGGTTGCCGTCAGCGTCTTGGTTGTACAGACCTTCGAACAGGTCACGAACGATGTTGGAGCCGGAAACATCCTCGACAACCTGCGGATCCACCGAGGTGAATTCGTCAAGGTCGCGATAAGTGAACGTCTGGTCATCGGCCAGTGTCACACCTGCCGGGACTGGCCCCGCTACAAGCGGGCTTGCGATAAATGTGCTGGCCATTAGACCAGCGAATAGAATCCGTGGCATATTAGTCATGGTTCTTCCTTTCCTGTTGCTGATATTTTTTTTCGGGTGATTTTCGAACAAGGTCCGATTTCTCCGCATTGGTCCTGAGCATCCCTTGTGGATGTCATCAACCCTGAATGGAATACAGTTTGTCAGCCCTTTAGTAAGACGTGCAAGCTTTTCCTGACGTCACAATAGAAGTAGCGTGAACTGTCAAATCTAAGTATCTGTTTTCCCAGTAAATAAATTTTTAGCTGGGCACAACATCCGGGCAGAGGCCGTGAATTTTCAGAGCAATCGGGCAGCCGTTACGAACCTTTTACGTTTCAAAACATCCGCTTACTGATTCCTTATGCCAAATCGCCGCCTAGTTGATCTGAACGTCTTTGCGCATGAACTCTTCCTGCTGCGAAGTTCCGTCGTCATAGAACACACCAATTGTAATGCTCTCAATTGAATCGGCTTCAAACGACACATAGGGCATGATGCTTTCTACTTTCAACGCATTTGGCGCGCCTTCGTCGATGTAACAGGGTTCATGTTCCAGCACGATTTCTTCGCCGCCATTCACCGCATAGGTGATTTGATCCAGCCCACAGCGCCAGGATAGAAGGTTGGTAAAATATAACAGGTCCTGTCCTTCCCATGGCCGCACCGCAATCCAGCTGCCTTTGGTGGCCTGCACAATCGGCTTAACTTCCGCAGCAGTCGTAAAATCTTGCGCACCTAACGGGCTTGCGGCCAAAAGGCTGGCCAGAATAATTGCTCGTTTCATAATTTTCCTCACTTACATTGCATCCAGCCTTTAGGCTGGCGCCATTACCGCCTATAGTTGCGTAAAACGGCGCAAAGCAGGCATTGATGGGTAGTAAGCAGAAAAAACCAACTGATTTCAACATTGTCATTGTCGGCCAAAATGGCCGGTTGATGTACGAGGCTTTGCTGTTTGCAGCTTCACGGCACCACTCGGATCCCGGGTTTAGCGGGCGTCTATTTGTGGCGGAACCCAGCCAGGGCCCGCGCTGGCACAATAATCCAACCATGCGAAACGACGCGGTGCTTGATCTGCTGACGGGTGAATATGGCGCTGAAATCCTGCCTTTTGAGAACCAGCATTTCGGCCAGAACTACCCCTATGGCAACAAGATCGAAGCGCTTCTGGCACTGCCAAAAGATGAGCCGTTCATCTTCTTTGACACCGACACGCTGGTCACCGGCGCGCTTAGTTCGGTGCCGTTTAATTTTGATCGCCCCAGTGCAAGTGTACGGGTTGAGGGAACCTGGCCCAAACCCGAGCTATACGGCCCAGGATATGCGGGCATCTGGAAATCGCTGTATGAACGCTTTGGGCTGGATTTTGAAAGCTCGCTGGATATGTCGCAACCCGATGAATTCTGGGCGCGGTATTTGTATTTCAATGCGGGTTGGTTTTTCTATCGCTGCCCGCACGAGTTTGGCCAACGATTTCTGGATTACGCGCTGGAAATCCGGAACGATCCCGGTGAGGCACTGGCCGCGCAAACCCTGGATCCGTGGCTGGATCAGGTGGCGCTGCCGCTGGTGATCCATTCGTTCGGCGGAGGTCGAGACACAATCCCTGCTGGCTTGCTGGACGGTGAGATTACCTGCCACTACCGCACGTTTCCGCTACTTTACGCGCGCGAGAGTGAGCACACAATTGAAGTGCTGAAATCTGTCACCGCCCCGAATAAACTGAAAAAAGTGCTGAAGGAATATGATCCGCTAAAGCGGGTGGTTTACCAGGAGCGCGGGCTAAAGGTACGCGCCCTTTTTGATCAGGAACACCTGCCAAAGCGTGAGCAGATGATCCGCAATCAGATTAAAAAGGCCGGGCACTGGATGCGGTGAACGAATTGAGCGCCTGAGGGCGCATTACCTTTAGCCCTTCGGGCAATTTGCCTGCGGCGCGAGTATTTTTGAACAGAAGAAGGAAGGGCTATTTTTCGCGTGATGAGCCTGTGCGCGGAAATTCATCCCTTTCTTGCGCGGCCATATTGTAGCTCCGCGCGGTTTTAACTAGCGTCCTTGCAAACATGAATATTGGAGGCCCCAGATGACCGACACCCCAAGCTACGGCTTTGACACGCTGCAAATTCACGCAGGGGCCCGACCTGATCCGGCCACCGGTGCGCGGCAGACGCCGATTTATCAGACCACGGCCTATGTGTTTCGTGACGCTGAACACGCAGCGGCGTTGTTTAACCTGCAAGAGGTCGGATACATTTATTCGCGCCTGACCAACCCGACGGTTGCGGTGTTGCAGGAACGGATAGCCACGCTTGAGGGTGGTGTAGGGGCAGTTTGTTGTTCATCCGGGCACGCGGCGCAGATCATGGCGTTGTTTCCGCTAATGGCACCGGGGCGCAATGTGGTTGTGTCAACGCGGCTTTATGGCGGTACGGTCACGCAAATGTCCCAGACGATCAAGCGCTTTGGCTGGTCGGCGACATTTGTGGATTTTGATGATCTTGAGGCTGTGCAGGCAGCAATAGACGACGACACGCGCGCAGTATTTTGCGAAAGTATCGCCAATCCGGGCGGGTATATCACTGATCTCGATGCCATTGCCGGTATTGCGGAAGTTGCCGGCATACCGCTGATTGTTGATAACACCTCTGCCACGCCGTATTTGTGTCGCCCAATTGAACACGGCGCGTCGCTGGTGGTGCATTCCACCACGAAATACCTGACGGGCAACGGCACTGTGACCGGGGGCGCGGTGGTGGATAGTGGTACGTTTGACTGGTCCGCCAGCGATAAATTCCCGTCGCTATCTGCGCCGGAACCGGCCTATCACGGGTTGAAATTTCATGAGACCTTTGGCCCGTTGGCTTATGTTTTCCATGGTATTGCCATTGGATTGCGCGATTTGGGCATGACGATGAACCCGCAGGCGGCGCATTATACATTGATGGGGGTTGAGACCTTATCGTTGCGAATGGAGCGCCACGTTTCCAACGCCATGACCATCGCCAACTGGCTGGAAAAAGACCCGCGTATTGATTTTGTCACCTACGCCGGGCTGGAATCTTCGCCCTATAATCACCGTGTTGCCAGCATTTGCCCGAAAGGGGCTGGCGCATTGTTCACTTTTGCCGTTAAAGGTGGATACGCATCTTGCGTTAAGCTGGTGGAATCGCTGGAGATATTCAGCCACGTTGCCAACCTTGGGGATACCAGATCACTGGTGATCCATTCGGCTTCAACCACCCACAGGCAACTGAGCGAAGAACAGCAGGTGGCCGCCGGGGCCGCACCAAATACTGTACGGGTATCCATTGGGACCGAGAATGTCGAAGACCTGATCAGCGATCTGGATCAGGCGCTGGCCATTGCCACTGCCTAGGGGCTGATCTGAAAAATGATCGTTACGGACGCGCCCAAGGACACTTCGCCCTGAGCAATCGGTACATCCGCCGACAGCGCCATTTCGCGCACCATCACCGGGCGGGGTGAGGATACACCTGCTTCGCTTAGCTCAAGGATTGCGCCCAGCTCTAACCCCGCAGCCGCTGCGTAAAGACGCGCCTTGCGGATGGCATCCTTTACAGCTGCCTCTCGAGCTAAATCTGTTGTGGGAACAGGGTCTTGCAGGCCGAAGCTAAGGCCGTGAAACTGGTTGGCACCGTTTTGCACAACCGCGTCCAGTATGCCGCCGAGCCGGTCAATATCGCGCACCCGGATGGTGACTTGATTGCTGGCGCTGAACCCAACTATGGCCGGGCGGGCGTTGTTGTTGCTGGAACGATTGCTCCAGCGCGGGGACAGCGACAGCCCGCTGGTCTGCATATCACGCGGCTCAATCCCTGCCTGTGCAATTTCCTGCAACATCTGCCCGGTTGCCGCGGAATTCGCCGCCAGCGCCGCCCCTGCTGTGCGGGCCTCATTGGTTACACCAAGGCTGATCGTTGCCATATCCGGTACGGTATCAACGCTGCCATGGCCCACCACCTTCAGGCGACCCGCTTCCTGTGCAGCCAAGGGCATCACCATCAACCAAATCGCTGCAAAACCCGCTGTAACTATTCTCATCAACTTCACTTTCCTGTTTTCACCGCCAAAGTGGCTTTTTTTTCGCCCCTGACGCAAGGTATTCCGTCCGCCCCACCCTTTTCCTCGGCGAATTCCTGCTATAGTCTGACCCGGTAGGCCCCGTTCGTCTACGCAAAGCCGAGCATGTGTTAGACCCAAGCAATGAAGCCCAGTTTTGCCCTAAATCTCAGCCATGATGGCCTTAGCCTTTTGCACCGCGCAACTGGTGGATGGCACAGTATTGGCGAAGTAGATCTTGATGATCCGGACCTGCCCGAACGGCTGCGTTATTTGCGCAATACTGCGACTGATCTGGCGGGCGGGCAATTGGCGTCAAAGCTGGTTATTCCAAATTCACAAATACTCTACCGAACAGTTGATATTCACGGCAAAGAAGGTGAAGAACGTGATCGGGTGATTTGCGAGGCGCTGGAAGGCTCTACGCCCTATGCGATGGACGATCTGGTATTCGACTGGATTGAGGCCGGAAATGGCGTCGTGCATGTCGCCGCTGTGGCGCGCGAAACCCTGAACGAGGCCGAAGGTTTCGCCACTGAACATCGCTTTAACCCTGTTTCATTTGTTGCCATCCCCGAAAATGGTGATTTTAGCGGCGAACCTTATTTTGGCCAATCGCGCTTTTGCGAAACACTGTTTCAGGACGGTGAACAGGTAGAACCAGATTTCGAACCGGTAATCGTTGTCGGGCGGGTTGATTTGGAGACACCTGAACCGGCTGAGGCTGAGGCTGAGGCTGAGGCTGAGGCTGAGGCTGAGGCTGAGGCTGAGGCTGAGGCTGAGGCTGAGCAGAGCGCAGATGAGGTTGAAGAAGAAACATCTATTACCCCGGAAACTGAGCCCGAGCCAGAAAAAGCCAGCGAAGCCGAAGACCTGCCAGAGGTTGAAAAACCGGTAGACGCGGACCCAGAATCAGACGCCGATATTGACGGCGTACCTGAACACGACCCCTTCGATGTAACTGGTACATTCACCACCAGACGCGCAGATTCCGACAGTGTCGATACATCTGCTAATCTTGAACGCGTTGAGGCCCGCTTTGTTCTGTACGGTGACAAAACACCTGCGGATGCAAACAATGTTCCCGAACTTGGGAGCGCTCCAAAACAGCCCGAAATAACACCAATGCCGGTTACTGCCCCCAGTCTTGCAGGGGCAAAACTTACCCGTGGGCGCAAGAAAACCAAGAAACCGGACCCGGTTCCTACTGCTAAAATTCCACCAGCGCCGGTCCAAATCCCACCTTCCCGGATAAATGGCTCGGCCCCTCCTGAGCGCTCAAAAGTTTCCAGCGAAGCCGATGCAATGACAGTGTTTGGCGCTCGCAAAACCGCACAAGTGGCCGGTAAGCCGAAATATCTGGGTCTGATGCTAACCATTGGTTTGGTGGCGCTTTTGGTGCTGGCAGCGTTACTATCCAGCATATTCCTGGATAAACCCATCGCCGTTTCGCGCCTTTGGGGAAATGTTAACGCCCCAGTGCAGGAACCCGTTGATGTACCCCCCCTGGCCACGGGACCGGTGATTGAAACAACTGCTCCCACCGCCCCAAATGAGGTCGAACTTACCTCGCTTAATCCGCCGCAACAGCCAACAACACAGCTGAGCGAACCGACCCAAGCTGAACTGGCAGAAGAAGCCGCCCCTACAGCTACCCCGACCCCTAAATCCGCAGCCGAGATTTATGACGCCACGGGTATCTGGCCGCAGGCGCCATTCCCGCCCGTTGATCTGCATGCAGACCGGATTGATGATCTTTACGTGGCTTCGATTGACCGGAACGTCCTTAGCCACGATGCAATTGCTCTGCCCGGAATAGCCGCCGCCCTGAACGATGTAAAACCAGGGGAATTTCTGCCGCCACCCGCAGCGGGTACGGTGTTTGATCTGGACGAACGCGGTTTCGTGCGCGCCCACCCGGATGGCGCACTTACGCCTGACGGTATCCGCATCTATTCTGGCAAGCCCAGCACTGTGCCATCCCTGCGCCCGGGCGGCGCGGAAATCGTTGCACCTGAAATCAATACCGAACCCGAACTGCCGCTCAGCCGCCCACTGGCGCGCCCTGAAAACCTGGTTGAAACCAATGAGCGCTCTACACTTGGTGGGCGTTCTCGCACAGAACTGGCTGCGATCCGCCCCACAGCGCGCCCGATTTCCGAGCAAGAAGAAATCGGCGATCTCGATCTGACACCGACCAAACTGGCCGTCCTCAACTCAGTTTCGCCAACCCTGCGCCCGGCTGATTTCGCACGTACCGTAGAAACCGCAATGGTCGCCGCAGCTTTGGCCAGCGCCGAGCGTGAAGATACCCAGGTTGCCCAAGTTGCCTCGGCGACCACCATCGCCACCCCGCAAATCCCCGCAATTCCTACCCGGGCATCGGTGGCGCGTGAAGCGACGTTTGAAAATGTTCTGAACCTTACGAAGGTTAATTTGGTCGGCATTTATGGATCATCTTCAGATCGACGCGCTCTGGTACGTCTGAAAAGCGGGCGTTACGTCAAAGTTCAGGTTGGTGACCGGCTGGATGGCGGCAAAGTCGCGGCGATTGATACAAGCGCCCTGCGCTATATCAAAAACAACCGCACCCTGACGCTGGAAATGCCCAAGGGCTGACCTTAGCCGGTATTCAGCACACCGCGATCAATCTGGTCCTGCTCGATACTTTCGAACAGTGCGCGGAAATTACCTTCGCCAAACCCATCATCACCTTTACGCTGGATGAATTCAAAGAAGATCGGCCCGACCACGGTTTTCGAAAATATCTGCAACAGAATGCGGGTTTCACCGCCGTCCACCACGCCTTCGCCATCAATCAAAACACCGTGCTTCATCATTTCGTCCAGCGGCTCTTCATGATCAACCACACGGGATTTGCTTAGCGCGTAGTAGGCTTTCGGCGGCGACGGCATAAATTTGACACCACGCTTGGCAATAGCATCGGTCGCGGTATAAATATCGTCGGTTCCCACCGCGATATGTTGGATACCTTCACCGTTGTAGCGCTTGAGGTATTCAACAATCTGGCCTTTTTCGCCGCGATCTTCATTCACCGGAATACGGATACGCCCGCAGGGTGAAGTCAGCGCCCGGCTGAACAGCCCGGTGAATTTGCCCTCAATATCAAAAAACCGGATTTCCGTGAAGTTGAACACATCCGCGTAGAACGCGAACCATTTGTCCATATTGCCCTTGTGAACATTGTTGGTCAGATGATCGAGATAATAGAACCCCAGACCTTTGGGGTGGGTTTTGGCCACCCAGTTGAATTCGTCATTGTAAGGGCTGGTTTCATAATAGTTATCGATGAAATAAATCAGCGAACCACCGATGCCGACAACCGCCGGGACATCCATGGTCTTGTCGTCGCCGGAATAGGGTTCTGCCCCTTTGGACACCGCATAATCAAGGGCGCGCTGCGCATCAACCACCCGCCAGCCCATGGACGGGGCGCAAGGACCGTGCGCATCAACGAACCGCGCCGCAAATGAACCGGGTTCGCCGTTCAGCACATAGGTAATATCGCCTTGCTGCCATAGCTCAATATTCTTGGTTTTGTGAGTGGCGGTATGGAGATAGCCCATTCGCTCAAACAGGTCGCGCAGCTCTTGCGGATCGGGGTGGGCGAATTCAACAAATTCAAATCCGTCCGTCCCGGCTGGGTTTTCGGCTGTTATCGTAGATTTCGGTGCATCATGTGGGAAAGGGCCCATGGTATTTCCTCCTGCTCGGTTCGCGTTACCCCATTGTACCGCACCAATCGCGGGTTGAGTGCGCAAATATTAGCTTGTTTTTTAGTATATTCGCGGCATTATGACGTATATTTTGTATTCCATGCTTGAAAGCCGCATCATGATTCTGGACGATACCGACTGCAAACTACTGGACGCCCTGCAAAACAACGCCCACCTGACCAGTCAGGAATTGGGCGATTTGCTAAACCTATCCCCGAGCCAGGCCGGGCGGCGACGGCAAAGGCTGGAAGCTGACGGTTTCATCGAAGGCTACGCCGCCCGTCTGTGCCCACAGCATCTGGGGCTGAACGTGCAGGCGTTCATTCAGGTGCAAATGGCCAGCCATGAACCTACCCAGGTCGCCGATTTCACCCGCAAGGTCGAAACCCTGCCAGAGATCACCAGTGCATGGACCCTGACCGGTGACGCGGACTATTTGTTGCGGGTGTACTGCGAAAACCTTGCGGCCCTGAACCGCTTGATCCATGATGTGTTTCTGCCAATGCCATCGGTTGCGCGCGTACAAAGCCAGATTGTCATGGACCAGTTAAAGGCCGACGCGCCTTTGCCGACTTAAGGAATTATCGCGTATGGAGAGTTTTCTGTTTCAGGCCTCAATCTATCTGGCGGCCGCCCTGATCGCGGTGCCGGTGGCCAGACGGTTGGGGCTGGGCTCGGTTCTGGGGTATTTGATCGCTGGTATCATCATCGGGCCGGTGACCGGGCTGGTCGGTTCAGAAACCGTTGACGTGCAGCATTTTGCCGAGTTTGGCGTGGTGATGATGCTGTTTCTGGTGGGACTGGAGCTGGAGCCACGGGCCCTGTGGGACATGCGCAGCCGGCTGATTGGCATGGGCGGGCTGCAGATCGGGCTGACCACGGGGGTAATTATGGCTGGTGCCGTGGTTTTAGGCCAGCCCCCAAGTATCGCGCTGGCGATTGGCCTGGTATTTGCACTAAGTTCAACGGCTATCGTATTGCAAACACTTAATGAAAAAGGGTTGATGCAGAGCGGCGGCGGGCGCAACGCGTTTTCGGTGCTGCTAAGCCAGGATATTGCGGTGGTTCCGATGCTGGCACTGGTGCCGCTGCTGGTGCTGCCCGGACTGGACAACACCCCCGGGGGCAAGGCCACGACATCCAGCCACGATGTCGAAACCGCAATATCGCTGGTAGACGGGCTGCCCGGATGGGGGGTGACCCTGGTGACAGTTGCCGCCGTGGGCGCGGTGATCCTGGGCGGAATTTACCTGACCCGACCGCTGTTTCGTTTCATCCACGGCGCGCATCTGCGGGAACTTTATACGGTGGTTGCGCTGCTGATCGTGGTTGGCATTGCCAGCCTGATGATATTGGTGGGACTGTCCCCGGCCCTGGGCACATTTCTGGCCGGGGTGGTGCTGGCCAACTCGGAATTCCGCCATGAACTGGAAGCCGACATAGAACCCTTCAAGGGGCTGCTGCTGGGGCTGTTCTTCATGACCGTTGGCGCAGGCATCAATTTCGCACTGCTGTTCGGTGATTTCACCACCATCGTATTGCTGACCTTTGCGATGATGCTGATCAAGGGTACGATCCTGTTGATCCTGGCCAAGATTTTCAAAATCCGGGGGCGTGACCGCTGGCTGTTCACCCTTGGCCTGGCCCAGGCCGGTGAATTCGGCTTTGTGCTGCTGTCCTTCAGCGTTCAGCAAAATGTCATCCCCCGCGAATTGTCGGAAACGCTGCTGTTGGTGGTGGCCCTGTCGATGCTGCTGACACCGCTGCTGTTCATCGCCTATGAACAGATTTCCAAACGCTTCGTGGAAGATGTTGAAATGGCCGAGCATGACACCATCGAGGCCCAGGGGAATACCATTATCGCCGGGGTCGGGCGTTTCGGGCAAATCCCGGACCGCCTGTTGCAGGGCAGCGGCTTTAACACCACCGTTCTGGACCATGATCTGGATACGATAAACCTGCTGCGCGCCTTTGGGGCCAAGGCGTTCTTTGGCGACCCTACCCGGCCGGAAATGCTGCATGCGGCCGGGTTGGCCGACGCACGGGTGCTGATTGTAGCTTTGGATGACCCGGAAGCGGCGATAAAACTGGTGACCCATGCGCGCCGACAACGCCCTGACATCCACATCGTTGCCCGCGCCCGCGACCGCGATCAGGTGTACCGGCTGTACCGCGCCGGGGCGAACGACATTGTGCGCGAGTTGTTTGACGGCTCACTGCGCGCCGGACGTTTTGCTTTGGAAGCACTGGGCCTGACCGATTACGAGGCCGCACAGCAGGAAAAAGCGTTCTACAAACGAGATCGCAAAGACTTGAAGTCGCTTGCAACCCTGTGGGACCCGGACATCCCCAACCAGAAAAACGCTGCGTTTGTGAAGCGCGCAAAAGAGCTGAACGCTGAATTCATGATTGAATTGTCCGAAATTCGGGACAACAATTCAAAAGAAGAAAATGAAGCCTAACCCCCGGCGACCCCGGCCTCTGCAAACGTAGACATGCCGGAATGGCAGGCAATCGCGCCTTTGAGTATGCCAATCGCCAATGCACCGCCCGAGCCTTCACCAAGACGCATGCCCAGTGATAGCAGCGGCTCTTTACCAAGCTTTTCCAGCAACACCCGATGCGCCCCTTCCGCCGAGACATGCCCGGCAACCGTATGATCCAGCGCACCTTTTTGTGCGGCCTCCAGCGTTGCGGCAGCAGCGGTACAAATAAATCCATCCAGAATAACCGGAATGCTCAACACCCGCGCCCGCGCTATGGCACCCACCATGGCCACCAGTTCACGCCCGCCCAAACAACGCAGTATTTCCAGCGAATCGCGGCCCGGATTTGCCGCCAGCCCCGCCTCAACCACCCGGGTTTTCAGCGCCAGTCCCGCGTCATCAACACCCGTTCCACGCCCGGTCCAGTCGCCCGCGTTACCGCCATAGAGTGCCGCCGCAATTGCCGCCGCCGAGGTAGTATTTCCAATACCCATTTCGCCGGTGACCAGCAGATCAGCGTTTTCGTCAACCGCCGCCCAACCGGTGTTCAGTGCCGCCAGAAATTCACTTTCGTCCATCGCCGGACCAGTCGTAAAATCTGCCGTCGGACGATCCAGTTCCAGTGCATGCACATCCATTTTTGCACCAAACGTCTTTGCCAGCTGGTTAATCGCCGCCCCACCATGGGTAAAATTTGCCACCATCTGCACGGTAACTTCTGCCGGAAATGCCGACACGCCCTGCGCTGTAACCCCGTGATTCCCGGCGAAAATAATCACCTGCGGATTTCCCAGCTTAGGCTGCGCATCGCCGCGCCAACCCGCATACCAGATTGCCAGATCTTCTAAGCGCCCAAGTGCGCCGGGGGGCTTGGTCAATTGAGCGTTGCGCGCCCGCGCCCCGTTTGAAGCGTCTTCACTCGGCCCCGGAAATCTGGCCAATACACTGCGGAAATCTTCTAAGTTGCTGATCGAGGACATGGCTGAGCTTTCGTTGATTATGTTGCTGCATGTCTGTATCGCTGCGAGAACAACTGCAAGGACGAATGGGGCACATAAATGGCCAATCGCGACACGGCACACATTCAGCTAGGAGACATCGCCGAAGGCATTGCCCTGCTCACCCGTTTGCCGGTGAAATCCAGTGGTGCACGAGGCGTTCACGCCGCGTGGTCCTGGCCACTCGCGGGGGCGCTGGTGAGTTTGGCTGCAGGTGCTGCTGCGCTGATTGCAATAGCCATCGGACTACCGGCAGGACTGGCAGCTGCCATCGCCATTACCATGCAAATCATCCTGACCGGAGCAATGCACGAAGACGGGCTGGCCGATTGCGCCGACGGATTTTGGGGTGGCTGGGACCGGGCGCGAAGACTTGAGATCATGAAAGACAGCGCCAACGGAACCTACGGAACCCTTGCCCTGATCCTGTCGCTGATGTTTCGTTGGGGCCTGCTAAGCGCAATATTTTCAACAGGTTCAGTCATTGCCCCGCTGATCGCCACAGCTGCCCTGTCGCGTCTGCCGATGATCGCATTGATGTATTGCCTGAACCCAGCCCGTGCGGATGGTTTATCGGTTTCAACGGGCCGCCCAACAGCGGAAACCTTTGCGCTTGGCACCATCGTTGCACTGATAATCGCACTGCTATCCGTCGGCTTCCTCACCCTGCCAGCCATTTTTGTCATCGCCTGTCTGACATGGGGTATCGCAAGAATTTCACTTGCCAAGATCAGTGGACAAACCGGCGACGTTTTGGGAGCCAGCCAGCAAGTTGCGGAAATTGGAGTTCTAGTCACATTTCTGATTTTTACGTAACGGCCCCAAAATCATTCAAAATGATTTTCCCAAGAGTTTTTTAAAAACTCTTGATTTCACATTATCCCACGTTGTACCAAATCTGCCTGCAAGCCCGCGGCGTCGCTGAAATGATGTGCAGCAATCCCCAGCTTTTCCGCACCTTCGCAATTTGCCAGGCTGTCATCCACAAACAATGTCTCGGTCCGATCCAATCCATTACGGTTCAAACAAAGCTCAAATATCCGAGCATCCGGCTTGGCGATACCTTCTTCGGACGAAATTACCACGTCCTGCATCAGCCCAATCACCGGCGCCACAGATTTTACCACATCAAACGAGGCGCGCGCGGCGTTGGTCAGCCCGTACAGGTTCACCCCCTTCGCATCCAGCGCCTGAATTATCTCTGACGTACCCGGCACCAATTCATTGTGGGCCGGGTGCAACCCGTCAAAATAGGCCCTGAATATATGCGCGTATTCCGGCAAGTCCCGTTCAGCAATTTCAATTCCCTCTTCCCAGCTCCGCCCCAGGTCTTGCGCCAGGTTCCACTCATAAAACCCAATTTTCTTAAGGGTGTGCACCATCTCAATTTCATCTGCAAATATCCCGTTCAAAGCGCGAAACGGGTTCCAGCGGATAACCACATTACCGAAATCGAAAATGACATTCTTCATATTACACTTTCAAAACTCTCGGGCAAAACACCCAACTGTTAACCATTTTCCGTAAAAAAAGGCCGCCACCCCTTGGGGCAGCGGCCAATACCTCATTCAAACCGTATCAGGCCGCGACGACCCGCGACATCAGCACGTCATCAATCTTGCGCTGCGCGTCCATCTCATCAGAACCAGCCACCGCCGCCACTTCGCGGGTCAGGCGTTCCAGCGCTGCTTCATAAAGCTGACGCTCAGAATAGCTTTGCTCGCGCTGATCATCGGTGCGATGCAGGTCACGCACCACTTCGGCGATGGAAATCAGATCACCCGAATTGATCTTTTGCTCATATTCCTGCGCGCGGCGCGACCACATCGCCCGCTTGACCCGCGCTTTGCCTTTTAGTGTCACCATGCAACGTGCGACAATCTCCGGCGAAGACAGTGAACGCATCCCGACCTCGATCGCTTTATTGGTCGGCACTCTCAGGGTCATTTTATCTTTTTCAAACGCAATCACAAACAGTTCCAGCACCAACCCGGCGACTTCCTGTTCTTCAATTGTAACCACTTTGCCAACACCATGTGCCGGGTACACCACGAACTCATTCGGGCGGAAATCATATTTCTTAGACTTGCTCATTTAGGCTCTTATCCTCATACGATGTCCCAATTTTCGCGCCAAGAAACACCACATGGGGCGATTTCCGCTCCAGGGTGAAAATATTACGGCGTGAATTCCTATTTACCGGTACGCTAGTACACCTGCAAACAATCAGGATTCTCAATGTTTCTTCAGAGGTATCATATCACAAAAATGAGGCCCATAAAAGGCATCACTAAGTGGTTGCTTTCATGGATATAACAGCGATCTTCGCCCGGAAATTGACCCCGCAGGAATCAGCCGCCCTCACCGGGTTTTTCAGAGAAATATTTTTCTAACTTACCCTCTTCTCCGTCGTGTTCTTCAGCATCAGGTAGTTGGTCTTTATTGCTGATAATCACCGGCCACAATTCGGAATATTTGCGGTTAAACTCTACCCATTTATCCGCATCCGGTTCGGTATCCGGTCGGATCGCATCTGCCGGACATTCTGGTTCACAAACGCCGCAATCGATGCATTCATCCGGATGGATCACCAGCATATTTTCGCCCTCATAGAAGCAATCGACGGGGCAGACCTCAACACAGTCGGTGTATTTGCATTCAATGCAGGCGTCGTTAACGATATAGGTCATTTATTGTCCAACAGGTTAGGTCAAAGTCTATTATTGCAGGCAAGCAGATCAATCAAGCATCTCGCGGCGCGATTTGATAATTGCGCGTCGGTCACGTTTGGTGGGGCGCCCCTTACGCTCGGCAAACGGCTTATTGGCAGAGAATTCAGGAACAGGTGTCAGGTCATCGTACAGTGCTTGCGCCTCGGATGCCGGACCTCGCCGCGCACCCACCTCGACGATACGCACCACGCGAATGGTATTTGCCTGCTGAAAGGTCAGCGTATCGCCGGGACCGACACCATGGGATGGTTTGGAAATTTTCATGGAATTCACCCGGACATGGCCCGCCTGAACCAGTTTTGTCGCCAATCCACGGGTTTTAAAGAATCGCGCGAACCACAGCCAGCGATCGACGCGGATGCTTTCGACGATGTCCGGCAATCAGGTCTTGTCCACCAAACCCATCAGCGCTGCGGCAAACGGATTATCGGGATCAATCTTGTTTTCCTTCGGCGGTCGCGCGGCAAAATTTTGCGGCTTCTTACCACCAGCAGGCGGGCGTTTGCCCTTAGGTTTACTGCGTCTGCCCTGGGGCTTTTGCCGGTTTCCAGCCTCTGCTCTTGCGGGTCGGTTTCCACCCCATTTGAAGGTGTAAAACACCTCCATCACCGGGCCGGTATCTTCCTCGGCTTCGGGCTTCGTTTCGACCACTTCAGCCACGACTTCGCTGACCTCTTCAGAACTTATCGGCGCATCGGTTTCGGATTTGGCCTTCACATCTTTAGCCTCTGCTTCAACCGCTTCAACCGCTACGACCTTCACCTTCTCACGTTCAGCCTTTTCGAACTTATAGCCCAGCCCCTGCATCAAATCGGCAAACTGCTCGAGCGTCATACCCGTGATCGACAACAAATCCGGGTTCGCTTCAAACCCGCCGCGGCTGTCCTCAACGCGCAGCATATCCGCCAGCCGTTCCAGCATATCAATGCGGATCGCGCGCTCACCAGCTTGGCGATACCCCGACATCGCGTGGTACCCGGCAGGGGCAGATTTGACGGATGGAATAGTTACCAAACCGGCAGGTGGGCTTTCGGGAAATTCATCCAAGCCTTTGGAAAGGGACCATAAAACCAACCGCAACCGGGTGGGTGCCGGTTTCAGCAACGCGGGCATAAAGATGGTAAACTGACCAAACCGAATGCCGTGCTTGCGCAATGTCCCACGCGCGTCCTGATCAAGCTCCTTGACCTCGCCCGCCACCGCTTCCCGGGTGACAACACCAAACGCTTCGACAAGTTGAAACGCAAAACCACGCGCCAGACCTGTCAGTGTCTCGTCACGGCTCAGCTCCAGCATCGGCTCAAACAGGGTCGCTATTTTGCGGTCAATAAAATGCTGCAACCGGCGCTGTACCTTGGCAGAAACTTCCGCGCCAGCTTCTTCATCTACAAATGCTTCGGCCACAGGCTTTAGGGCATCCGCCCCTTTAACCAGCTTACCAACCGCATGTTCGCCCCACATCAACCCACCCTGTTCGGTGTAATCGATCTCAGTATCGGGCGAGTTGTAGAACCGATCAGCGCGCAAATGGAATTCCGGCGCAAGTGCCGCAAAACTGGCCGTGCGCAATGTCTTTGCCTCATCCACCGAGGCATTTTTATCCTGACTGAACCTGAAACCTTCTAACCGCCCGACAAATTGCCCCTCGACGGTTACATCACCCTTATCACTCACTTCAGCCACCAGGCTCTCCTTTTGTTTCAACCGCCGAAGCAGAACGGATGTCCGCCGGTCGACAAATCTTTGGGTCAGCGCGCCATGTAAAGCGTCCGACAGGCGGTCTTCTACAGCGCGCGTGACCTCGCGCCAATGGTTTTCGTCATCCAGCCAGCCATTACGCTGCGCCACATAGGTCCATGTGCGGATAAACACCAATCGATTGGAAATCGTATCAATGTCGCCGTCCGTGCGATCGATACGGGCAATCTGGCGGGCCAGCCAGTCATCCGGAACGCGGCCGAATTCATGGATAAAGCCAAATATCTGTTCCAGCAGGCTGGCATGTTCCGTCGCCGAAATACCGCGAAAATCGGGGATGCGGCAGATCTCCCACAACAGTTTCACGGTTGGAATATCGCCACAACGTCCTTTTAGCTCGGGGATAGCGGCCAGTATTTTCAGCGCACTCAGGTCATCGGCCTCACGGGTGCGTAACAGCCAGTTATCCTCGCTCGCCAGCTCCAGTGAATTGATCAGATGATCAACAGTGGCGAATGACAGTTCCCGGTTGCGCCACTGCAATTTTCGAACCGGCGCAAAGCGGTGGTTTTCGATGGCCTGCACGGTTTGCTCATCCAGCTTGCCGGCGTCCCCGGTTACCCCAAAGCTGCCCGGATCGGTGTACCGCCCTGCCCGCCCGGCAATCTGCGCCAATTCCTGCGCCATCAACGGGCGCATCCGCCGGCCATCAAACTTGCTGAGCGACGAGAACGCGACGTGTTTAATGTCCAGGTTCAGACCCATCCCAATGGCGTCCGTCGCCACCAGAAAATCGACGTCACCGTTTTGGTACAATTCCACCTGCGCGTTGCGGGTTCTTGGGCTTAACGCCCCCATTACAACCGCCGCGCCGCCCTTTTGTCTGCGCAGCAATTCAGCAATCGCATACACATTTTCAACAGAAAAACCCACAATCGCCGATCTGGCAGGCATTCGACTTATACTTTTCGAACCTGCATAGGATAATTTCGAAAATCGCTCTTTGAACATAAACTGCGCCTCGGGCACCATCGCCGCTATCGCGGGTTTCATCGTGTCCGAGCCTAAAAACAGCGTTTCGATCATCCCGCGCGCGTGCAAAAGCCGTTCAGTGAATACATGGCCCCGCTCGGCGTCGGCGCATAGCTGGATCTCATCCACAGCCAGAAAATCTGCACCATTTCCAATCGGCATCGCCTCAACCGTGGCCACCCAATACTGGGTTCTGGGCGGCACGATACGTTCTTCGCCAGTCATCAGCGCCACCACCGACGGGCCACGCATTGCGACAATCTTGTCATAAACTTCCCGCGCCAACAGCCGCAGCGGCAAACCGATTACACCTGTTCGATGTGCCAGCATCCGCTCAATTGCATAGTGGGTTTTACCGGTATTGGTCGGCCCTAGAACGGCCGTTATACGCGTATTTTCGGCCATTGGTGGGCCCCCAGACAGATCTACAGATTGGTGCCGCCAAGCTCTTTTTCCAACCGCTCAATGGTATCTTTTATGGAGGGTTTGTGAGGATGTATAGCCTGCGCGCCGCGAAACGCGTCCAGTGCCTCTTGCGGATAACCCATTTGCTCCAAGATCCGGCCCAAACCGGCCATTGCGCCAAAATGGCGCGGGTTCAGCGCCAGGGTTTGGCGAATATCGCTAAGTGACGGGCCATAGAGATCGGCCAGAAAATACGCCGTTGCGCGCGCATTCCAGCCTTCGGCAAACCCGGGCGCGTGATCCGTGAGGGCGGTAAAATGCTCAATCGCGACGTCAAAATCCCCCGCTGACATCGCAGCGCGCCCCCGTTCCAGTAGGAAATCCATCGAATCTGACCCGGACTTTGACCACTCGTTCCATATTTCCCGCTCAATCCGCTCCCATTCGGGTACCTCAGGCGCTGCCAGTTTATCAAACAGTTGATCAAGCGCCTCTGTTTGGGCAAACAGGGGGGAGGAAAGCACAAATATTAGGAAAAGTGCCGTAACGATAGAATTGAGTATGCGTGCTGCAAAGGTCATAATAGTGCCGAATTTAACGTAAACGCCGGGAAAATCGAGACACCCGTGGTCACAATTTAGGGATAAGTAGAAATGAGTGATGTGATAGACGCAGCCGTAAAGGCACTGAACGAAAAAATAGATGGCGGATTTGATGGCACAGCGATGTTTTCCATTGCTGATGAAGGCGACATCACGATTGACGCGGATGGCGCGCGTGCAGGGACTTCGGACGCCGACGTTACCCTAAGTGCAGACGCCGAGACCTTTCAGGCAATTCTTTCGGGCGACATGAACTCTACCTCAGCATTTATGACCGGCAAACTTTCGGTTGATGGTGACATGGGGCTGGCGATGAAGCTCGCCGCTGTTCTGGCCTGAACAATGCAAGATGCACCCTTGTTTAATGATCTGGCCGAAGGGCCCGAGGGTGGCCGCGCCTATTGGGTAAAAGCCGCGGACGGGGTGCGTTTGCGGATTGCCTGCTGGCCGGGCGGTGACAAAGGCACGGTGCTGCTGTTCCCCGGTCGCACCGAATATATCGAAAAATACGGGCGTGCAGCGGCTGACCTGCTGGCCCGTGGCTATAGCACCCTGACAATTGACTGGCGTGGTCAGGGTCTGGCCGACCGTCTGGCCGATGATGCGATGCTGGGCCATGTCGACAGCTTTAACGATTTTCAACTGGATATTGCCGCGATGATCAAGGTCGCTGACAAACTAAACTGTCCCGGCCCCCGGTTTCTGATGGGCCATTCCATGGGGGGGTGTATCGGGTTACGCGCGCTGCATAACGGGCTGGAAGTAAATGCCGCCGCCTTTAGTGGTCCAATGTGGGGGTTGGCGATGGCGCCCCATATTCGCCCGGTTGCGGGTCCGCTTTCGTGGTTTATGGACACCCTTGGCAAAGGTAAAACATTTGCCCCCGGCACCAACGCCGAAACCTACGTTAAAGCGGCGCCCTTTGAAGACAACATGCTAACCACCGACGCCGATATGTACGTATATATGCAGCAACAAGCCAAAGCGCACCCGGAAATGACACTGGGTGGACCCAGCCTGTCCTGGCTGCACGAAGCATTGGTGGAAACGGCTGCTCTCGTGGAAAAAACACCTCCCCTGATCCCAACCGTCACTTTCCTTGGCGGCGCTGAACGCATCGTTGACCCGCGCCCGGTTCATCTGATCATGGCGCAGTGGCAGGGTGGGCATCTGGAAATCATTCCCGACGCCGAACATGAAATTATTATGGAAACCGCTGAAACCCGCGCGGCGTTTTTCAATGCGGCGGATAAGCTGTATTCAGCACATTCAGGCTAAGACGCCCGCGTTTCAGCAAATTCTGCACTGATTCAGGAAAATTTCCGGCCATCACAATGGCTTAATCCTGCCACAGAATTGGTATTGATCACCGTTCAGATACAATACCCACAGGAGAAATTTCCGATGAAACATTTTGTTCTGGTTGCCGCAGCCGCGTTATTTCTAAGCGCGTGCGAAGAAGGCGTGTCTTCAGATTCAGCTAATCGCGTTGTCCAGATCGGCAACACCACGGGCGTGACAATGACCCATTTCTTTGCGTCAAACACATCCCGTGATAGCTGGGAAGAAGACATTTTAGGGGCTGACGTATTACCAAGTGGCCGCTCGCTAAATATCAACATTGATGACGGCACCGGTGCTTGTATGTATGATTTCAAGGCGCGCTTTGCCGATGGCGACGAAGTTTTTGAACGCGGTGTGAATGTTTGCACGCTCTCTACGTGGACAGTTGGCTAATACACCCGAAACTCGCTTGATTTTATGGGCTGGCCTGAAAAGGGCTGGCCGTTTTATTTCGTCAACTTTTAAACCCTTCAACAACCGCACGCGCGCCCTGCGCGACCCAGTTCTGTTCTGAGAGAACCACAAAAACGCTTACCCCG
>VAPL010423676.1_pt1 | contig 29286 bp, 29 predicted proteins | sample 3395061 | NCBI WGS metagenome assembly VAPL01 (sample SAMN08290444, study PRJNA428436) | hydrothermal vent metagenome | isolation source: Deep-sea hydrothermal vent chimney 2 | place: Pacific Ocean: Juan De Fuca Ridge | depth 2182 m m | reverse complement strand
CTGCTTACTGCTTACTGCTTACTGCTTACTGCTTACTGCTTACTGCTTACTGCTTACTGCTTACTGCTTACTGCTTACTGCTTACTGCTTACTGCTTACTGGAAACTACTCTTCCTCATCAGTATCTTCTTTAATAAAAGAAAAATCAAATTTTGCGTTTGATAAAATAGTATACCATTGTATTATTTTTTTAATGTTTGAAGGATACACTCTGTCTTCGTCAAAATCAGGAAGTACTTTACTAAAAAAAGAAATTAAATTAGCATTACTTTCTTTATGACTAATTACTTCATCTCCTTTTTCTGCTATAGATTTAAAGATATTCCTTAGCGGAATTTCATCATCATAGGTATAAATGGCAATATCATTCAACACACTAACATTATGCATAGCATTAATTGGTATTCTCTTTTTATCCGCTAGAGATTGTACTATTAATCCACCTTTGGTTTGTGAAATAATTTCAAACAAACCAGGTTTACCTGATACTGCTACTATTTTTTCTAAATGCATTTATTATTATTTTTTAGGAAATTTCATTCTGTAATCTACATCAATTTTTCCTTTGCTGATGTTGTCTAATTTCTTTTTTAATAATCTTTTTTTAAGAGAAGATAATTTATCAGTAAACAAAATACCTTCAATATGATCATATTCATGTTGTACAACTCTTGCAGCTAAACCACTCAGCGTTTCGGTATGTTTCTTAAAATTCTCATCAACATACGCTATGGTCAATGTTTTATTTCTAAACACATCTTCATTGATATTCGGAATACTTAAACAACCTTCATTAAAAGCCCATTCTTCACCTTCTTCGTTTACTATTTTTGGATTGATAAATACTTTTTTAAATTTTTCTAGAAATTTTCTTTCCTCTTCTTCCAATTCTTCATTATCACTAAATGGAGATGTATCTACAATAAATAAACGAATGGCTTTACCAATTTGGGGAGCTGCCAAACCAACACCACGAGCATTCACCATTGTTTCTTTCATATTAGAAATCAACTCTTCTAAGTTAGGATACTCTTTATCTATAACTGAACCTACTTTTCTTAATACCGGTGTTCCGTAAGCTATTATTGGTAAAATCATTTTTTTAAATTAGCTAAAAAATTTCAGGACGCAAAGATAATATGTTTTTTCATTGCTCTCTTTTCTTTTTCACTTTTCTTTTTTCACTTTTCTATTCAAATATGTTTGTAGAATGATTGTGGCACTGATCTCATCTATTAATGCTTTGTTTTGGCGTTGCTTTTTTTTGAGTCCGCTATCAATCATCGTTTGAAAAGCCATTTTAGAAGTAAAACGTTCATCAACTCTTTCAATTGGGATTGCAGGAAACAATTTTTTTAGTTCTTCAATAAAAGGAATAATAAGGACTTCACTTTCTGAAGCAGAATTATCCATTTGTTTTGGTTCGCCTACCAAAAACAATTCAACATGTTCATTTTTAGTGTATTCCATTAAAAATTCAAAAATCTCATTTGTATACACGGTAGTTAATCCAGAAGCAATTAATTGAAGTTCATCAGTTATTGCAATTCCGATTCTTTTTTTACCATAATCTATTGCGAGAATACGAGCCATACTTTTCAAATTCCAAATTTCAAAACTTAAATACCAAGTTATACCAAATGCATATTAAAATGATTTTTATCATTCATTTTGAAACGTTTTTGGTATTATAGAAATATTAATTTTATACAAAAATAAGATTTATGTTTTAAAACTATAATTTTTGCCAATATTAAAATGAAGCAATTATCTTTGTAAAAGGTAACAGGAAATCGTAAACGCATAAACCTTAAACTCGAAATACATAATAATGACAGAATTACAAAAAATCATAGAAAATGCTTGGAACAATCGAGAGCTTTTAAAAGAGAAGTCAACACAAAATGCAATTAGAAAAGTTATTGATTTATTAGATTCAGGTAATTTAAGAGTTGCAGAACCTATAGCAAATGGTTGGCAAGTGAATGAATGGGTAAAGAAAGCAGTTGTTTTGTATTTTCCTATTCAAAAAATGGAAGTTTTAGAAACAGGTATTTTTGAGTATCACGATAAAATTCCGCTAAAACGAGGATACCAAGAAAAAGGAATACGAGTTGTACCACATGCAGTGGCTCGTCATGGAGCTTATATATCTTCAGGTACTATTTTAATGCCTAGTTATGTAAATATAGGAGCTTACGTAGACGAAGGAACTATGGTTGACACTTGGGCTACAGTGGGTAGTTGTGCGCAAATAGGTAAGAATGTACATTTGAGCGGAGGCGTTGGTATTGGAGGTGTTTTAGAACCCTTGCAAGCTGCACCGGTTATTATAGAAGATAATTGTTTTATTGGTTCTCGTTGTATTGTTGTTGAAGGAGTTAGAGTAGAGAAGGAGGCAGTTTTAGGTGCGAATGTGGTATTGACAATGAGTACAAAGATTATTGATGTTACCGGAGATGAACCTAAAATTACTAAAGGCGTTATTCCTGCACGTTCAGTAGTTATTCCGGGCAGTTATACTAAAAAGTTTAAAGCCGGTGATTTTAATGTACCCTGTGCGTTGATAATTGGCAAGCGCAAAGAGAGTACAAATAAAAAGACATCATTAAATGATGCTTTACGTGATAATGATGTAGCTGTTTAAGTATGAAAATATTAGTAATACAGCAAAAGATGATTGGTGATGTTCTAGTCAGTTCGATCATTTGTAATAATCTCAAAGAAGCATACCCAAATGCTCAAATTGATTATATGGTGTATACATCTACAATTCCGGTTCTTGAAGGCAATCCAAATATTGACAATTTCATTTTATTTAAGGAGGAATATAGAAAAAGTAAGTGGTCTTTTTTTAAATTTTTAATGTCTATCCGTAAAGAAGAATATGACATTATAATAGATGCTTATTCTAAATTAGAAAGTTGGTTAACTGTTTTATTTTCCGGGGCAACACAAAAAATTTCGTATAAAAAAAATGGAAGAACTTTTTTATATACCGATAATATAGATTTATTGTTACTGCCCAAATCAAATTTAGGCTTGACTATAGAAAGGCGTTTGTCATTATTAAAACCCCTAAATCTTGATATTGAAATTGATCCTGTTCCTAAATTATATATTACAGCTCAAGAAAATATAGTTGCCAATGAACTCTTAGTTCGTCATGGAATTAATGTTGATAAAAAAACGATTATGGTTTCTATTGTTGGCAGTTCTGATATTAAAACGTATCCTTTACTATATATGTCAATGGTTGTTGATTTTATTGCTGACATTACAGATGTGAATATATTATTTAACTATATTCCCAACCAAATTGAAGAAGCGACACAAATCTATAACGGTTGTAAAAAATCAACTCAAGAGCACATATATTTTGATGTATTGGGTAATAACTTACGTGAGTATATTGCTTTAATGAATATATGTGATCTGATTATTGGTAATGACGGAGGCGCCATAAATATTGCAAAATCATTGAATAAACCTTCATTTATTATTTTTTCGCCTTGGATAGAAAAGAAAATGTGGGCAACTTTTGAGGATGGTAAATTTCATAAATCGGTACACTTACAAGATTATAAATCAGAATTATTTAATAATAAATCAGAAAAAGAACTTAAAAAAGCTTCGCTACAACTCTATGAGTATTTTACACCTGACTACTTTTTGGAGGAATTAAGACGGTTTTTAAACTATAATTTATCTGAAAACAATGAACTTTTATTAGAGAATAGTATTCATAAAAATTTACAAGAAAATAGAGTACATAAATTATCTGTTTTAATTATTACATTGAATGAAATTGAAAATATTGATAGTTTAATTAAGAATGTAAGTTTTGCCGATGAAATTATAGTGGTTGATTCTTTTAGTTCTGATGGAACAGTAGAAGCGGTAAAAAGGTATAATAATGTAAGATTGATACAACATGAATTTGTTAATTTTTCAAACCAACGAAATTTTGCCTTAGAGCAAGCTACAAATGATTGGGTGTTATTTATTGATGCTGATGAAAGAATATCAACCGATTTACAATATGAAATTATAGATACACTTAAAAATCCGGGAAATATTGTTGCCTATGGTTTTTATAGAAAGTTTTACTTTAAAAATATACCAATAAAATTTAGTGGCTATCAAACAGATAAAGTTTTCAGACTTTTTAATAAAAATTACGTTGCTTATAATAGAGAAAAATTAGTTCACGAAACCTTACATATTAATGGAAAATCTAAAATAGTAACCAATATATTAGATCACTATTCTTATATAAACGATGAAAGTTATAAAGAGAAGTTAATTAAATACGCAAAATTAAGAGCTGAAGAATTGTATTTAAAAAAGTTAAAACCTAATTTTTTTCATTTTTATATTAAACCTGCATATAGATTTTTATATCATTTTATAATTAGATTCGGATTCTTTGATGGTAAAAAAGGGTATAAAATCTCTAGATTAAATGCTTTTGGTGTTCAGCAACGGTATGTTGAGTTGAGAAAGTTGAATACTTCTAAAAAATAAATAATTATTTTTTACCGAACAGTTTTTGTTTTAATCGTTTTTTTCTATGAAATTTTTCTTGAAATTGTTGTGTATAAAACCACATTTTTTCAAAAACTTTTTCAAAATCATCACCACTTAATTTAGCATAAGCATCACTCATCGTCTTTACCATTTCTTTTTTAGGTGTTAACCTTGAAAAATTTTTCATTCTAGCTTCAAGATCAAGTTTAAAAAAAGACATTCTGTTTAGATCAACCAGATAAAAATTATAATCGTTACCATTCTTAATAACTAAAGTATTTCCGGGTGAATGATCTTTAAAGTAAATACCTTCTTCATGCATCTGCCATGTGAATTTTGTAAATTGCCTTAGTATATTTTCATAATCCGGATAATCAGAATTGGTGACTAATTCTCTATAGGTTAAATCATAATCTAGATGTTCGCATACATAATAACTTTCTTGTAAACCCAAAGGTGTACTATTTTCAAAATACGCAATTGGTTGTGGTGTGCCAATACCTAATTTAATAAGCTTGTTAGCATATTCAAAAGAACGTCTGGCTTTGGATTTTCTAAAATAATTGTAAATAACTTGATTGATAAAATTGGGAATTTTGAATGACTTTACATTGATAATTTTTTCGTTTAATTTATAAATTTTAATTTTATTTCTACCTCCATCACCAATTAAAGTTCCGGTAGTATTAAAGGTATCAATTATATGTTGTAATTGTTCTTTTACAGGTAAATAGTTTTTCTCTATTTCTTTAGTTATACTCATTAACTCTTATCTAAATATTTATCAATTCCGTTTTCACACCTAGTTAATTTTTTATTGATACTGTTTTGCTGAATCTTATGATTCAGTTTTTAAGCATTTGATAATCATATGAAACCAAAAAACCTACTTGAATTTTTATTTTATAAATTTATTCTGACCCTAAGTCTTTTTGAATATTTAATTGTTTTCTGATTCCTTCTTTAAACAATTTAAATCTGTATTTATTATATTTTTTCTGTAATATTTTGTTGGCTTCTTTACCCAGAATTTTATGGTCAAGCTGGGCTTTATAATATCTAAAGTAACTTCTATCATTTTGTATCTATCTGCAGAAAATCATATTCCATTTTTGTTATTATAAATCTTGGAATATTTCTCCCTTATATTTCTCTCTGACAGGCTTACAGGATCGTTCATTTTCATATACAAAACCTGTTATTGTTTCTAAAGGGTACTTCTAATAATTCATTTCTTTCAAAAAACAAAAATAAAGAACAATCTACTCGTAAATATTTTGTTGAAATAGCAAAAGCTATTACAAAAAATATTTTCTTCGCATCTTATTCTTTATTTTTGTTTCCAAAGGGGTTTTCATAACTTTCCTTATATTTCGTAAAATTTTCTCACATTATCTCGATAGTGTTCTAAAATTTCATTTCATCTAAGAAAAGTTATGAAAATTTTGATGCGAATGAATTATTAGAAGTACCCTTAAACAAATATACTTTAATATCCTCAGAGTTATTTTTCTTCAGCAAAAGTAATATTAAATATTTTTCTATTATTTTTGCAATCATAGTTGTAACTACTTGCTAATGTATAATATTGCAGTTATTTTAATTAATTACAATTCTTCAAAATTTACTATTGATGCCATTAATTCAATCATTATGGCTACTTTACCTACAATAAATTATCAAATTATTGTTGTGGACAATGCTTCAGAATATAACGATTACAGTAAGGTAGAAAAATATATTAAGAATTTTAAGGATAAAAAAATAAGGTTGATAAGAAGCAGAATTAATACTGGTTTTGGAAGTGGTAATATGTTAGGTGTGCAATTTGCTAATGCAAAATATTATGCTTTTATAAATAACGATACTGTTCTAAAAAATGATTGTTTATCCATTTTATTTAATTTTATGGATAAAAATAAGAACATTGCTATATGCTCACCTCAAGGGTATGACGAAGACGATAATGTTCTAAACTCATTTGACCATTTTTTAACACTAGGAAGAGAGATTTTTGGAAGAAAGATATATGAAAAACTAAACCCTAAGAAATACCCTAAGCGTAATAAAATATATGACAAGCCAATTAAGGTGCAATGTATTCCAGGATCCTTTTTATTTGTTGATGCTAAATCATTTGATTATATAGGCGGGTTTGATACGAATATTTTTTTGTATTACGAAGAAACGGATCTAGCATATAGATTGAGTAAATTAAGTGGAAAAAATGAATGCTTTTTAATTCCAAAAGCCAAATATGTACATTTTGAAGGGAAAAGTACTACAAAAAGTATGCTAATAAAAAAGGAAATTAAAATATCTATGCTATATGTTTTAAAAAAGAATTCTTCTTATTTAAGTTATTTGATTTTAAGAAGTTATTTGACTTTACAATATGCATTTAAATTAATTTTCAAGCCTAGATATCTTAGTTTGGTAGCGTTATTTGTTCAAGGAGCTCCTTTATCTAAATCATTAAAACAATCACAAAAATTATTACCTAAATAAGTATGAATATATTGCATGTGTCAGCAGTTAAAAACTGGGGTGGAGGCGAAAACCATTTAGAAAATTTGTATTTTGAACTTCAGACGAATCACACTGAAATTAATCAATATATCTTATGTGCAAAAGGTGGAAAATTTCATCAAAGATTAAAAAAGAAAAATTACAATTATATACCTGCTCTTTTGTCTATAAAAATAGATTTAAGATTTGTGTTAAAAATAGCTAGAATATGTAGCTCTAAAAAAATTAATCTCATTCACATTCACGACCCAACTGCTTTAACATTATGTGTTATTTCTGATCGCATTTTCAGAAATCTACCACCATTTGTTTTTAGCAAAAAAACTGTTTTTCCTATTAAAAATAGAAAATCAACCCTGTTTAAATATAATTATAAAAAGATTAAAAAGATTATCTGTATCTCTAAAGCCACCAAAAAAATATCCTCAGAAAGCATTGAAGATAAATCAAAGTTAGTAACTATATATGACGGAATTCGTTTTGATGACAAGACAGACATAACCCCTTATACATTAAGAGAGAAACTTAAAATTAAAGAGAATGTTACTATTATTGGGCATATAGGAAATCATATAAGAGCAAAAAACTTAGATACATATGTTGAAGTTATAAATGAAATTATAAATATTAGAAAACTAAAAAATTTTCATTTTATACAAATAGGCACATTTACAGATAGAACAAAAATGTATTTAAAAAAAATTAAAGAATATAATTTAGAAAACTATGTTACGTTCACTGGTTTTTTAGATAATGCTTCTGCTTTTTTACCTCAATTTGACATTTTTTTATTGACATCTCAGTCAGAAGGTTTGGGAATGGTAATTAATGAAGCTTTCTATTTTAAAGTTCCGGTTGTTAGTACTAATGTTGGAGGAATACCTGAAATTATTAAAGATAATGAGAATGGCTTATTGGCAAATTTGGCTGATCATAAAAAATTGGCTGATCATCTAATTACATTAAAAGGTGATGAGAAGTTAAAAAATATTTTTATTAAAAAATCGTATGAACAATTGATGAAAGATTTTTCATCAGTACAAATGTCTGAAAAAACTTTAAAAATATACAAATCAATACTTTTAAATAAATAGAACATGGATTACGAAAACAAACCAGAAGGTTACTATAATGATGAAAGAGAAGAAATGCTGTCTTTTTTACCTAAAGATGCAAAAAAGGTATTAGATGTGGGATGCGGTAATGGTGTTTTTGCAGCTTCACTTAAAAGGGAAAATGATGCAGAAGTATGGGGGATTGAGTTAATGAAAGATGAAATTTTAAAGGCCGAGAGTATATTGTATAAGTCTTTTGCAGGTCCGTGTGAAGAGCATATTGATGCATTACCTGACAATTATTTTGACGCTATTTATTTTAATGATGTATTAGAACATTTAGTAGATCCTTACGATGTACTTGAAAGGATTAAATCTAAGTTGTCTGATGAAGGTGTTGTTATAAGTTCTATTCCTAATATTAGATGTCATTATGTTTTAATGCCTTTGTTTTTTAAAAAAGAGTTTGAATATCAAAATTTCGGTATTTTAGACAGGACACATTTGCGCTTTTTCACTAAAAAAAGTATTCAAAATATGTATGAGAAATTAGGGTATGAAATCATAAAGCATACTGGTATAAATCGTAGTAAATCAATAAGGCCAATTCTTTATAATATTCCGTTATTTTTTACAGCTATGGATATTCGATACCCACAATTTGCGACAGTAGTTAAGGTAAAAAAATAGTAGTATTTAATGAAGAGAGAATTAGATAATATTTTAGCGATTTTGAAAAACAAAGGAATAATCCTTTACCCAACAGATACTGTTTGGGGTATTGGTTGTGATGCTACTAATGAAGAAGCTGTAAAGAAGGTTTTTAATATTAAACAACGCAATGAAAGTAAAAGCCTGATAATTTTAGTTGATTCATTAGAAATGTTAAAACAATATGTTGATAAGATTCCTGATACCATAAATGAAATTTTAAAAAAGTTTCATAAACCAACTACAGTTATTTATAATAATCCAAAAGAATTAGCAAAAAATGTTATTGCCAGTGATAATACAGTAGCCATCAGAATAGTTCAGGATGAATTTTGTCAAAAATTAATTCAGCAATTTGGGAAACCAATGGTATCTACATCGGCAAACATTAGTGGTGAACCCACTCCAAAATCTTTTAAAGAAATAGAATCATCTATTTTGGATGCAGTTGATTATGTGGTAAATTTGCACCAAGATGAAACATCAAATACCCCTTCAACTATTATTAAAATTAATGGGAAAGGGGAAGTAGAAGTTATTAGAGCGTAATCCCACCTAACCCTTCCCATCCCGATAGCTATCGGGAGGAAGGGGACTTGTGAAGTGTTTTTTATAATAATTAATAATAATTAAAGAAATTGTCGACTTACGAACAAGCATTATCATCTGAAGTATTTGAATATATCTCTGAAGCTTCCAAACAGTTAGGATTGGAAAGTTATGTCATTGGTGGTTTTGTACGTGACTTTTTATTACAAAGAGATAGTGGTGCGAAAGATATTGATATAGTTACTGTGGGCAGCGGCATTGAATTGGCAAAAAAAGTAGCTCAATTATTACCGACAAACCCTAAAGTACAAATTTTTAAAACCTATGGTACAGCGATGCTTCGGTTTAAATATCTAGAAATTGAGTTTGTAGGAGCGCGTAAAGAGTCTTATAAAGAAAATAGTAGAAACCCTAAAGTAGAACAGGGTACATTACAAGATGATCAAAATAGACGTGACTTTACCATAAATACAATGGCATTGAGTTTAAATGAAGCGGATTATGGAAAATTACTAGATCCGTTTAACGGTGTTGAAGATTTAAAATCAGGTATTATCAGAACACCTTTAGATCCAACTATTACCTATTCGGATGATCCTTTACGGATGATGCGTGCTATACGTTTTGCTTCTCAATTAAATTTTACAATTGAGCAAAAGTCGTTAGATGCCATTACAAAAAATGCTACTCGTATAGATATCATTACACAAGAGCGAATCGTTGTTGAGTTAGATAAGATATTAATGTCAGGCACACCTTCAATCGGATTTAGATTATTAGAGCAAACAAAACTGTTAGAGCGATTTTTACCGGAGTTAACAGCTTTAAAAGGAGTAGAGGAAGAAAAGGGACAAACCCATAAAGATAATTTTTATCACACCTTACAAGTAGTAGATAATATTGCCCAAAAAACAGATAATTTATGGTTGCTTTGGACTGCACTTTTACATGATATTGGGAAAGCACCTACTAAAAAATTTGATAAAAAAATTGGCTGGACATTTCATGCTCATGAATTTGTAGGATCTAAAATGGTGTATAAATTGTTTAAACGATTAAAAATGCCATTGAACGAAAAGATGAAGTATGTTCAAAAATTGATATTATTAAGCTCTAGACCTGTCGTATTAGCCGAAGAAGTTACCGATTCTGCTGTACGTAGATTGATATTTGACGCTGGAGATATTATTGATGATTTAATGACACATTGCGAGGCAGATATTACCACAAAGAATCCTAAAAAGCGTAAGCAGTATCTCAATAATTTTAAGTTGGTTCGTGAAAAAATTAAAGAAGTTGAAGAACGTGATAGCGTCCGAAATTTTCAACCTCCGGTTACCGGCGAAATCATTATGAAAATTTTTGGTTTAAAACCATGTAGAGAAGTTGGCCAACTTAAAGACGCCATAAAAGAAGCTATATTAGATGGTGAGATTAAAAATGATTATGAAGAGGCATATCAATTTATGTTAGTAAAAGCTAAGAAATTGGGATTAGAAAAGATTGAATAAAATATTTATTAGGATTTAACGGTTAATATAACAAACGTAGGACACTATCCTAAAAAGTGTATAAGTTAAAATAACTTGGGTTAGATTATATTTTCCAAAATTTATTTTAGTTAAAAAATCACTACAGTATCAATTTTTGACAAGTTTTTAACCTCTTGTGCAACGATTACTTTTACTTCTCCTTTATTCTGTCGAAAAGAATTGAAGTTTCCACAAATTCTCTATGTTCCTTATTTGTCATTTTTTCTAACAAATCAAGTGATGCGATATAGCTGACTAAATTTCCATTTGACGAGATAAACTTTCCGTCTTGTACAACAGAAACTTTACTGTCATCTGCTACTTTTAGGTTTGGATAATCAGTTTTTAAATATTCTCCTCCAGTAACATAAGTAACTATTTCTTTATTTTTGGCTATTCCCGCTTCTCCTATTAATCAAGCACCTGCACAATGACTTGCGATATAGTCTGTTGTTTTATTTTGTTCTTTTATAAAATCAATTAATTTTTTATCAGATGTTTGATCTGCCGGATTGTAAGAACTTGGTACAACTAAAACTTTTAGTTTCGGTACATTGTCAATTGTGTAATCAGGATTTACTTTCAGTCCGTGTGCACTATTATATGTTTTATTTTCTTTTGCAATTAGTATTACATTGAAAAGTGCTTTTTTTGCTGCATTTACACTTGAAAACACGTCTAAAGGTGCAACTACTTCATTTATAATTACTCCTTCAAATATTAAAATACCAATAGTTGGTAAATTTTTGTCTATTATTTTTCCCATAATTTGTTTTTGTGTCAAGCTTTCTGTTTTAATAGTGGTTTTGGAATCATTTTTTATTTGCTCAGTACAACCAATTATTGTAAGACCAACTATACAAAATAAAATTATTTTTTTCATTTTTAATCCGAATTATTTTATGTGCACTTTCACAGCATATGCCGTATTAGAAAACTCTTCCATTTTTGTTATTAATTCTTGTTTTACCGTATAAATTTGCACCCATTCTTGTTCTAAAACTTCGTTGTTTCGTTTTATTTTTTATTTTTCATTACCTAAAACTACTACAACATTTCCTTCAACAATGAATTGTTTTGGTTGAAAATCTAAATATTCAATGTGATCATTTACATCGTTAAAAAATTGCATGACTCCATCTTTACCTTTGTAGATAGATGCATGATGAATTTCTTCTGTACCATGGTAAATCCATAGAATATCATCTGATAATGTCTTTTTTAACATTTCCATATTTCCTACAGCATAAGCAGCATACATTGATTGTACGATTTGTGTAGGTGTTAAATTTTTTGTGCTCATTTTTCTATTAGTTTTTTTAAGATTAAACGATTATTAATGTGACAAAGCTATTTTGAAGTCATCAAAAAAATCTTAATTAAGATTAAGAAAAGAAACTAATTTTTATTTGCTCTAATTTTGCTTACAAACTCAGGTGTCATACCTAAAAGTGAAGCAATCATATATTGAGGAACTCTTTGAGCAAATTCGGGATTTGATGAAATGAATTTATGATATAATTCTTCTCCTGTTAGACTAAACATATATTCCAATCTTTTTTGAGAAGCGATATATGTTTTTTCCATTATTATTCTAAAGAATCGTTCTGTTTTGGGTAGTTCAATGCACAATTCTTCAAAATTTTCTTGTGGCAATTCAAGTAATTCTGTGTTTTCGGTCGCTTGGATATAAAGTTTAGAAGGTATTTTATTTACAAGGCTTTCATAATCTGTAATCCACCAATTATCTATTCCAAAATGTAAAATTTGTTCGTTTGCTTTATTGTCAATATAATACAAACGTATGCAACCTTTGGTTATAAAACATCTCGATTTACATAATTGACCTTCTTTGAGTAAAAATTCTTTCTTCTTTAAAGTTCTCGGTTTTAAATACGAATTGAATAAGTCAATTTCAGTTTGAGATATATTTACATATCTTTTGATATATTCAATCAAATTTGGATTCATTTATTCAAATTTAGTAATTAATTTGAGGAACATTGGTAAGTTTTTTTATCATAATTTATATGTATTTCTTGAGGTGTTTTTTAAATCTAAACTCCAATGTAGTCTTTAATTATTATAAATTTCTACACCTTGTTTAAACATTTTTTGCGTAATTTCAATATTTTTGATTGCGCTAATTAGTCCAAATACAGATTTTTATGAACCATTTTCAAAGTTCCATTTACGATGTCTGTTCAATTCCAACTTAAGTTGGTCGTATTACCTCACTTTAATACGTATAAATAATGAAAATGAGCATCTACTCTACGAGATTGAAGCTACAAAAAATAATTTGAGTGTAAGAAAAATGAAAAAGAAACGAATTCTATCGAGCATTTTGATATTCATTTGATATAAAATAGTGTGATTGCTAACTTTAATTCATTAATTATAATTTGATTACTATTTGTTTTAATTATTTTTTTTCCACATAGGACTTGCCTTTATATTATTATCATTGCCCGAATAATAAACAAACCAGCTTACATCTATTGGTCGGCTTCTATGGCTTAGAACCGTATCATTCAGTCTGTCTGTTGTTAAACGGTCTGAAAAACCATTGGTACCTACCATAATTGTCCATTCAATATTTTCTCTAAAAGTAATGCTCAAAGTGTCTTTTTCTAATTGTGGGTTTTGACCAATAATCGGATGTATTTGACCAAATACTTCTTTGCTATTTGCAATAGTTAAAAAGTGAACATCAACAATGTGTTCTACAGATTTTGTGGTATCATTTGCTCTTCTACCTCCGAACCCTATTCTCACAGGGTATCCTTTTCTAATAGCATCAATTAAGTCTTCCTTATTTCCAAATAAGGACTTTCCTGTACCATCATTTCTGTATGTCAATTCCCAGCCTCTGTGATTTTCATTAGTTGTGTCTAATTTGCATCTACCATTGCACCCATATAAAATTACCATAGTAATCAAGAAGATAAGAATATTTAGTTTCATAATAGTATATTATTGGTTATTCAATCAAAAAAAGATTCATACTTACATTTTTCACATCTTTTCCAAACCAAGTTATTGTATGCTTTTAAGGTACTTGTTTTATAAGCGAATCTTCTTTTCTATCATACCAAATAGTATCTAAAAAAAAGCTATTATAATTGAGTATTTCCTCTTCGTTTTCCAGCAACAATTTCTTTTAAATCTTCTATTACTTTTGATGCACCAGACTTCGAGCTACCATCTACGTTTGATAAAACTATTATTGTATAGTTTGAGCCCAGAAAATGCATTAATTCTGTTCGTACACCAATCCATCCTCCACTATGTCCTATAATTCTTTCGTCATACCTTTGGTCTATATCTATGCCATAGCCCAAATGCGTGTTAAATCCTTTTACTTGAGGTGTTAGCATTAATGTAGTTGTTTCTTCATTTAATAATTTATAATCCTTCAATCCCGTAATAAAATAAAACAAATCGTTAGCTGTTGAATAATACCCTCCAGCAGGAGACGCCTTTGAGATATAATAATCATTTCTGAATATATAATTTTTATCACCAAAAAAGGAAGAGTAACCAATAGCTTTATTCATAATTATTGAATCTGGTTTAAAGGTTAAGGTATTTTCCATCTTTAATGGTTTAAATACATTCTTATCAAGGTATTTATAGTAACTATCACCTGATATTTTTTCAATTATCAAGCCCAATACTACAAACCCAGCACCATTATAATAGTATTTACTACCAGGTTTAAACATTAGGGAATCTTTGCTAAACAATTCTGCATAGTCTTGAGGATTATTATATCTCAACTTATCGGTGGCAAGGTACTTTTTACCATAAAACGGCTTTAAACCTGAGGTATGGGTTAACAATTGATGTATGGTTACAGAATCTCTGACCCGTTTGTTTGGATACTCAGGAAGGTATTCTCCAACAGTTTTATTCAACGCTATTTTTTTTTGCTCAACCAGCTGCAATGCTGCAACCGAAGTAATCATTTTAGTAATAGATGCAATATCGAATTTTGTATTTAGATTATTTTTAGCATTGTACTCAATGCTTGCTAATCCATAGGCTCTTTTGTCGATAATGGAATCGTTATGTGCTATGAGTATCGTTCCTGAAAAATCTTTTAGATTGCCTAAATAGTTCTTTATTTCTTGTTCGTTTTTATCAGGCTTAATAATGTGTTTCTTTAGTATTTTAGAAATTTTATCAAGTACATCTCTTCGCAATATTCTTTTGTCTCTTTCTAAAATATATACAGAAACTGAAGCATCCAAACTTGGAAAGTACATTGCTACTGTACTCCAAAAACCACCATGTCCATAGGCATTTAATCCATGATAAGAATCTTGAGATAATCCTAAAAAATAGGAATATAATTCTGTTTCTTTAGTTCTTATTTCTGTAAAAATTGAATCACGAATCTGTGTATTTTTTATAATATCTCCATTAAAAAAATGGTATAGAAATTTTGACAAATCTGCTGTAGTTGTTGCGATTCCACCACCGCCATACAAATCCCACGAAATATCAATATCATGAGAATCCCAGTTGTATTTACCAAAATACTGATGCACTAATTCTTTTGTGTTTTTAGGTTTTGGTTCTAATGTAGGAAACCAAGTATGATTTAATTTTAATTCATCATATTTAAGTAATTCTCTCATTGCAGTATAAAATGGCTTCTTTGTTAGCCCTTCAATTATTTCGGATAGTAATAAATAATTGGCATCTGCATAATTAAATACAATTCTACCTTTTCTAATCGGGTTACCTTTATCTACTGTTAATTTTAATTGTTCATCACGAGTCCATCTATACTTTTTATGAGTATCTGTGAATTTTAAATAATCATCTACATTTTTATCGCTTATATAGTCTTCTATACCACTGGTATGTGATAATAAATTTGCCACTTTTATAGAGTCTAAATCATAACCATCATCCAAAAAAAGACGCTGTGTTTTTTTTGTCAATAGATTTTTAATTGGCTGATTTAGAAGTACTTTTTTTAATTCAACCAATCGTAATATGGTAGCAGCAACATAGGTTTTTATGGTACTTGCTATTAAGGCAGGTTGATTTGGTTCTATTTTCTTCTTTGTATTTTTATTAGAATAACCAACTGCACCACTCCAAGATATATGGTTTTTGGGAGATTCTACGTGAATCATTATCCCAATAGCTGTTGGATTAGCCTTATAGATAGAATCAATTGCTTCTTGAAATTTGCTTTCTATTGATTGTGAGTAGGAAAGATTAGCCGTAAAAATTAAAAGGCAAAAAAGTATTGCTGTTTTAATTTTATTATTCATGTGTATATTATTTATTTTATTAATACTAACCCATTTTGTGGTTACTTTTCTTGTTTCTTTAAACTTTTATTTTATCAAAGTATAAGTCTTTTATTCCATCAGTATTAATAGTAAATCCAATAATTTTGTTTTTGGTATTTCTAACAAATTTAATGCTGGAAAGTGTTAAAGTGTTACTTCTAAATATATCATTTTTTATTGAATAAAATTGAGTTGTTCCATTTCTTAAGTTTTGAGAGACAAGATTGCTATTTTCTAAAGCAAATGTATAAACTATATCTAACTCTTTGCTATAAAATGTTCCTGTATAATTATTCAATTTATCATTAGAGTACTCTTCCGGCTTATATTTATTATATAAAATTTTATCGCTATTGCCAATAATAATTGATATTGTTCTTTTTTCATTATTAAATTCTAAGATGATTTTATCATCACTATTTACCATGAATTGAAATTTATTTTTACCTAATGGCACTAACAATGTTTCTCTATTACTTTCAAGTCTTTTATAGCGTAAAGTATCATTCTTTACATAAATTTGCCTTGCTAATCCACTTTTTTTATCCCAATAGAATCCTTCATGTTTCTTAAGACTTTTGTTTGATATTTTTTTTAGTTTGATTTTACTAAAGTCAATTATAGCAGGTTCAGTAAACACATTTTCTAAAAATTTGTATGCTGTTTGCATGGCTGGTGATCCATTATATCTATTATTATTACCAATAACAAATGTGGTTAACTCTTCAGTGTAAAACCTAAAAATGTTACTTGCATAACCACCAATCAATCCATATTGCCACATTTTTTGGATACCTCTTTCTGAATGGTCAAAATACCTGCCATAGGTCATTGTTCCCCAAGAAGAATTAAACTTTTTTCCATTATCTAATGTAACATGTGTATCTAATTTATTGATCAACTGTTTTAAAACAGAAGGTTTTGTATAACTAAGATACCATTTCGCTAAATCTTCAGCTGAAGCAAATAAATTGGTTGCTCCTATAGTTAAATCGTTCACAGGGTTGTATTTTAGTTGTTCACCTACTTCATAAGAAATTGCAATATTTTCTAATAAATTCCTTTCATTATTAAAGGCTGTATTATTCATCTGTAATGGTTTAAATATATTTTCAGATGTATATTCTATAAATGATTTTTTAGAAGCGGTAGTAATAATTTCAGCGAATAAAATAATTTCTGTATCTGAGTTTAGATACGAAAAATCTGTTCCGGGAATATAATTTAATTGTTTTTGAGAACCGATTAATTTTAAAGCATCCAGTTGAGTGAATACATCACCAGATCTGTAGCCTGATAATTCTTTTATAATATTTAGATTATTTAATCCGCTTGAATGGTTTAACAGATGTTTTATTTTCAACGTATGCTTGTAATTTGGAAGCTTAGGAATGTACTTTCTTATATCGTCTTCAAAAGATATCTTACCCTCTTGTTCTAATAACAATATGGCTAAAATCGTAAACTGTTTTGCAAAATCATCTATTTGAAATTTTGTTTGGGGTGTAATTTTTATATTGTTTTGAACATCTGCATTTCCAAATCCTTTTAAATAAATTACTTTTCCATTAGATACAACTCCGGCAGCTACTCCCGGCTTGGTAGAATTTTCCCACTCTTTAAAAATTTCATCAAAGACTGCTGGATTTACTTTATCTTGTGCTTTGACGTTTGAGTAAAATATAAAAGAGGTTAAAATGAACAGTTTAATTACTATTTTTTTTTGTATCATTTTGTGTAGTTTTTAAATGTGAATGACTTATGAATTATTTTCCAAGAATTATTCACTTTCAGTAATAGTAAATAATCAGTGTATATCCTTTTTAAACCTGGCATATCGATTTCAATTTTCGCAGAAGCTGCATTTCCCTCAAAATCAATAGAAATTACTTTTCCAATTCTATTACTTTTTACACCTGACTTTACATTTTCAATGTATTTTTTTCCTGACCAAACTCTTATTGTATCTTTTGAAATAAAGTATAAATTAAAATCAGGATGAAAAGCTCTTTTTAGTCTTTCAGGTTGTCCGTTTGCAGTACCTTCAATATAGTCAAATAGCGTTTTGTTGATTTCTTCAATTTCAGTCTGGGCACTAACATTAGAAAACCCAAATAGAATAAAAACAGTAATGATTATCTTTTTCATCTATAATTATTAGTTATTTTGTTTTTGAAGTGTTTCAACAATTTTTTCAGCCACAGAAGCAGATGCTGTAGGATCTTGACCTGTAATAAGCCTACCATCTACTCTGTAATAATTATCCCACCCTTCTTTAGAATATGTGAAATTTCCACCACGTTCTTTAATAGTTTCTTCAATTGAAAATGGAAATTGCTTGTAGTATTGGGCTTCCTTATTTTCAAATATGTCAGGAAAACCATTTACCTGTTTTCCATTATAGAGATAGTTACCATCCTTGGTTTTTAAATTAACAATACCTGCTGTTCCATGACAAATTGCAGATACAATTCCGTTACTATTATAAATATCCATAGAAATTTCTTGGATCTTTTTATTTTCTGGTACACCAAACATAGCTGCTCCACCACCACTATAATACACCGCTTTATATGCTGAAGGATTTATATCTTCAGGCTTTTGGGTGTTTTTAAGTTTATTCATGAAGGTGAAATCATAAATATATCTTTTTTGTATAGAATCAGAAGTATTCAAATATCCTATAGGAATAGAACCTCCTTTTGGACTTACAAAATCTACATTGTAGTCAGCTTTTATTAGTACATCATAAGCCAACACAATTTCTGCAAAATGATTAGAGGTATTTATATCGGTATTACCATAAGTATGCTGATTTGAAGTAATAAATAGGATTTTATCTTGTTTTTCTGTTGAAGTTGTACACCTTGTTAAAAGAAATACAAATAATAATAGGTAAAACGATTTTTGCATAATGAGTTATTTTACTGCAATATGCAACCCTTCAATTTAGAACAGGTTTTTTATTATAAACTAGTAGTTCGGATTTATAAAATGAAACTAATCAACAAAAAGTATTTAGGTTTTACTGCTTTTGTATATTGCTGGTGTAGTGCCAGTTACTTTTTTAAAAGTTGTAAAAAAGGTAGATTTAGAATTAAAGCCACATTCGTACCCAATGGCTTCAATAGAATAATTATCATTTGAAATTAGTAACTGCTTTGCTTCTTCAATTCGATATTCATTTATATAGAATGAAAATGATTTCCCTAAATTATCATTCAAAAATTGAGATAACTCATGTGGCAGAATATTAATTTGTTTGGCAAGGTCAGATAGTTTTAAATTCGGATTTTTATATAACATTTTATCATTAATAATTGATAAATCTGCTAAAATTGATTTTGCATTTTCAGGTGTGATTTTTTTGTTCTCGTACTTAATTTTTTCTTCAAAGAATAATGTATTTTTATTTCGCTTAAATATCCATAATAAAACTAAAAGATAAAGCACAAACGAAAATGATAAAGCACCTACGATATATGATGTGTATGAAACGGTACTATATGCTAGCCAAATGACTGTTGTGCCTGTAAAAATACTCAATTGCCAAATTCCAATATCATTAAGTTTATCTTTTTTAGAAAATAGTTTTTTAAAAATACCTTTTAATTTAACACTTGTTAAGATGATGTAAATAAACCATTGAAAATAAATTATATTTACAATGTATCTTGACCATAATACTTTAAATGTCCAATATGGGTAAATTATTCCTAAAACTATAACTACAAGAAGAACAGGAATAATATGAATGACCCATTTATTAATTTTTTTTTGATTTTCTGCTATTAAAGATGATATATACAAATACAGATACGGTCCTATTAAAGCACAAGCCGAAAGACCAATTTGTATAAATATAACTGATAAGTGTGGACTAAAATAAAAGAAAACAGACTTAATAATCCTAATGCTTAAAACGAGCAATAATAAAGAAAGGAAATAATTTGAAAATCTCTTGTGCTTTGTTGAATAAGCAAAATAGATACTTAGTAAAAGTCCATTAAATGCTCCTAAAGCACTAAAAAAGAATAATAATTGATGTTCAAAGTTCATATGGTAATAATAAAAATTCGATGTTTTTGAATTATCAGTGATTTAAGGTTAGATGTCTGTTCTAATTGCAGGTAACAGAAGTCTGCGTAAAAACCTCAAATTTAACTTATTTTTTATTCATAACTCATTAATAATCAGATGTAATGTTTTTTATAAATTAGGTTAATGCACAGTCTGACGGTTAGGCTATGATTTCGTTGTGGAAAATGTCGGAGACTTTTCCGCTGTAAAAATTAGCCGTTTTAAAGTTAATGTTTATATTTTTTGTTCCAATGAAACAATGAATTATAGCCATTGTTGGGCATAGTTTTTAATTTATTGTTTTCATTAACCAATTCGTACCCTCAATTAATTCAATTACCTGTTCTTTTGTTGGATTGATATCTTTTTTATGTGTACAAATATTTCTTATGTCTCCCAGATAACTAATCTTTCTCCAATTAACGGTATCGTAAATTCCATTGCCTTTAAGTAACTCGTTTAAATCAGATATGGTAGGATTCTTTTTTCGAAATGTCAATTTATGATTCTTTGCGATTTTTTGGAGATGTCCTTCAATTATTACACCACAAATAGCTCCTGAAGCTCTTAAGTTTACTTTCATTACTTGTTTTGCTGAAGAAAGTTCATCCTCTTGTAATTCATATAATAAAGTTGTTTCTATATCAGTCAAAATACTATCAATTCGTGAAATTAATGAAACTAGAATTGTATATTGATTATACATACAAGTCAAAGCCTCATTTTCAGTGTCAAAGTCAGGAAGACGGTGAGATGAAGGGGCAACTGCTTTTATATAATCCTGTATTACGTATGTTCCATAACCCAATGATTTTCTTTTTGGGTCTATTTCATAAAAACTCTTGAATTCGGCATATCTGTCGATTGCTAGAACTTCTACTACTTTAAGAGCTTTAGAATACCATGATTGATAATTCATATGAAAAGAATATTTTTTGTCTTCACTCTTTCCTTGCAAAAACTCAATTATCGGTTGAGATTCGTCAATAAGATTATTAATCTCTTTTGCTATTTTAGATTTTATGCTCATATTCAAATTATGCCCAACGGTAGTATATAGTTAATATTAACTATATATCTCTTATATAAATAACTATTTTTATGTTGCAGGCTTATATTCTTTTTTATCTATTAATTATTGCTAAAATCTAAACAAACTACGTTGCCGGTTTATAACTTTTTTTATCTATAATGATTTTAGCAATAATTTCTCGTAAAATTTCAGAAGTGCCACCACCAATAGGTCCTAAACGACTATCACGTAATAATCGTGCCATAGGATAATCTTCCATATAACCATAACCACCTAACAATTGTAAACAATCATAAGCAACTTGATCCGCAACTTTAGTAGATACTAGCTTAGACATACTTGCTTCTTTTACCACATATTCACCATCATTCAAACGCTTTACAACAGTATAATTAAATATTTTACACATTTCTACTTCACTAGCCATTTCAGCTACTTTATGGCGTAAGGCTTGAAATTTGTCAATAGATTTACCAAAAGCTTGTCTTTCACTCATATATTGTAATACATAATCAATGGCATATTCTGATCTGGCATGTGCATTGATGCCCATTATAATACGTTCTAAAGCAAAATGCTGCATGATATATGGGAAACCTTTACCTTCTTCACCCATTAAGTTTTCTGCAGGTATTACAACATTGTCAAAAGCTATTTCGGCAGTATCAGAAGCACGCCAACCCAATTTATCGAGTTTGGTTGTTGAAATTCCGGGAGTATTGCTATCCATAATAAAGATACTCAACCCTTTATTTCCTAACTCAGGTTGTGTTTTGGCGGCAACTACCATATAATCTGCATAAACACCATTGGTAATAAATGTTTTTGAGCCGTTAATTACATAAGTGTCTCCTTTTTTTATAGCGGTAGTACGCATACCTGCAACATCTGAACCGCCAAAAGGTTCAGTAATACACAAGCAGCCTATTTTTTCACCTTCAACACTTGGCGTTAAATAGACTTTTTTTATGCGGTCATCACCTTCTTTATTTACATGTGTCATCGCTAAATAAGCATGTGCCCACATAGCTGCTGCAAAGCCACCTGAGTTTATTTTTTGTAATTCCTCTAAAAAGATAGTCGTATAAAAAAGGTCTAAATCTAATCCGCCATACTCTTCAGGCGTATTTAAGCCAAAATAGCCCATTTCTCCCATTTTTTTCCAGATAAAACGTTCTATAGTTCCTTCTTTTTCCCATTTTTCAATATGAGGCACCACTTCTTTCTGTAGAAATTCTTTAAAACTTTGTCTGAAAGATTCATGTTCTTCTGTAAAATACATCGAATTCATATAACAATTTATTTAGCTTCCAAATATAAGGCTATTCTATCAAATTTTTCTAATGGAAATCCGTCAATTTTTTTCAGTTCTTCGAGTGATTGTAATTCGGCAACTTCATCCCTATAATTGAATATTTTTTTTGTCAATTCATAATCAATATATACAATAGAAAGTACTTCTTTAAATGTAGCAGTATTCACATTTATTTTTTTGAGCGTTGGTTTATTGATAATTGGAAATCTTTCTAAGACTTTATTTGCTACTTCTTTGTCTAAACCCCAAACTTCATAGAGTTGCTCATTGATAAAGAAACCACCTAATTTGTTTCTGTATTTTACAATACGTTGTGATAATTTTTCACCGATGCCCTTGACAGTTATTAGTTCTTCTGCTGTAGCGGAGTTTAGGTCTTTAATGGTAAAAAATTCTTCTCTGGCTTGAGGCGAGGTCTGAATGACATTGTGTTTTTGATTTTGTCTTTTATTAACTACCCAATCAGGAAACTTAAAATAAGGTTCTATGGTTTTTAAAAGGGAATCACTGATCTGAGTTACTTGCTGAAACTGCTTTGCAGAATTGATATATTTTCCATTAGCTCTATGTTGTAAGAGTCTGTCAATCTCTTCAGTAGACATGCCTATTTGATAACCTCTATAATCGCTTAGAAAACTCGGATTAAAAGGATAGATCTTAGGTTTCTTATTTTCTAAGGCTATTAGTTTTAGGGAATCTATTTCTTGCTGAAATTCTATAATTTCGTTTGAATTCAAATCGGTAGCATCCTCGTCAGAGCCCCCGATAACTATCGGGATAATAAAAAAATAAACTAACTGAAGAATTATGATCAATAATGCTAAAAACAAAATCCCATTTCGTTGGCTATTGTTATACCAGAAATGGGATTTAAAATTTTTCATTTTAATGGATTATATTATGCCTTCTTTGCTTTTATAGCATCTAAATATCTAGCCAATTGTTTTTTAACAACAGGGAATAAGAAGAACAAACCAACCATATTAGGGAATACCATGGCAAAGATCATTGCATCAGAGAAATCCCAAATTGATTTCATACTTGCTGCTGCACCAATAACCACAAACAACAAGAATAATAGCTTATAGGCTAAATCTGCTGCTTTTCCTCTACCAAATAAATATTTCCAAGATTGTAATCCGTAATATGACCAAGAGATCATTGTTGATACTGCAAATAAAACTACAGCAATAGTTAAAAACACGTTAGAATAAGGGATATATTGTGCGAAAGCTCTTGATGTGATACCCGCTCCTTCATATGACATTCCATCAATCATTACAGCTCCGCTTCCATCGCCTCCATATTCAAAAGCACCTCCAAAATTAAAGATAATAATTACCAAAGCAGTCATTGTACAAATAACAACTGTATCTATAAATGGTTCTAATAATGCAACCAATCCTTCAGAAGCTGAATACTTAGTTTTTACAGCTGAATGTGCAATAGAAGCTGAACCGGCACCGGCTTCATTAGAAAATGCTGCTCTTTTAAATCCTACCAATAAAACACCAATTACGCCTCCAACTCCAATTGCTTTAGGATTAAAAGCTTCACTTATAATTAAACTAAGGGCATCATCAATTAAAGTGAAATTACTTAAAATGATATATAAACAGGCTATTAAATACATTAAAGCCATAAAAGGCACTACTTTTTCAGTTACAGAAGCAATTCTTTTAATACCACCTATTATAATAATTCCAACTAAAACAGCCAAAACAAGACCGATAACTGCACCGGCACTTGTACTTTCTAATCCCATTAATTCTTTTAATACGATAGTTGCCTGATTTGATTGTGCAGCATTACCGCCACCAAAAGAGCCACCAATACAAAAAATAGCAAAAAAGACAGCAGCTATTTTCCCTAATATGGTAAATCCTCTTTCTTTTAATCCTTTACTAATATAATACATGGGTCCGCCATATATAGTACCATCTTCACCAACATCTCTATATTGTACACCTAAAGTACACTCAACAAATTTTGTTGACATTCCTAATAACCCACAAATGATCATCCAAAAAGTTGCTCCGGGTCCGCCCAATGCAATCGCCAAAGCTACACCTGCAATATTTCCATTACCAACGGTTCCTGAAACTGCTGTTGCCAATGCTTGAAAATGAGTTACTTCACCATCCCTACTTTCGTCCTCAATAGTATCTACTATATCTCCGTCTATTGCTAATGCCGGATCACCTACTTCATGATGGTCAATATCATCATACTTTCCTCTAACAATATTAATTGAAGTTCTAAAATACCTAAAGTTTGGGAATCCAAAATAAAGGGTAAAAAACAGGGCACTTCCTACTAATAAAATTAACACAAATGGAGCGCCCCATATTTCGAAAAAGATAATATTAGAAATTGTATCAGAGAAAGGCTTAAAGGCTTCATCAATTTGTTGATCTATTCCTTTTTCTTGTGCAAAAGTTATCAATGGAATTACTAAAAATAGTAATGAGAGAAGTTTTTTCTTCATAATAAATTGAGTTAGTTTTTAATTTCTAAGTTGCAATATCATAAAAAAAAGCAGTTATACCAAATGAATTTTAAAATGTTATGTATTAAACATATTATATCTTTGTTGCTAATCTTCTAAAAATTTAAAATAGCTATAACTTTATGGGAAAAAAAACATTAGTGTTAGGAGCATCCTTAAAACCGGATAGGTATTCAAATTTTGCAATTAGAAGGTTGGTTGAGAAAAATCATGATGTTGTGGCTGTGGGTTTAAGAGAAGGCGAAGTAGATGGTGTAAAAATAGAAATTGGAAAGCCTTATTTTAAAGAAGTTGATACAGTTACATTATACCTAAATCCAAAACGTCAAATAGCGTATTATGATTATATAATTTCGCTAAAACCTAAAAGAGTAATTTTTAATCCGGGTACCGAAAATATAAAATTTGTAGAATTGTTAAAGGAAAATAATATTGAAACAGAAGTAGCTTGTACTTTAGTATTACTGACAACAAATCAGTATTAGGCACTGTTAAGAAATAACTGATACATTTTTAGCTTGTTCTTTTGCCCTTTTACTACGTTAAAATCTTCAACTATAGCGATGCTATGCTTTGCCAATGCGCCAACTGGCTCGTTCGCTAAAAATGTCTGCAAGACATTTTCTTAACGCTCTGCCCTGCCTTGAAAAAGAATAAAATTACTTCGCTAATTCTGCACCATTTATTCCTTAACAGTGCCTTAGTTTTGATGGGCAATAATTAGTTCGCTCGACACTCTGCTGTCTATTTTAATAACCTTACCTTCTTTTGCTAAGATTACATTGTCAAAGACTGTTTCAGCTTCTTGTTTGAATAGGTCAAGATCATTATATCTACTAGAATAATGCCCTAAAATTAATTGACCGACATTCGCATTTTTAGCAATATTCCCGGCTTCTTCAGCTGTTGCGTGTTTTGTAGTTTTAGCCAGATCTTTTTTGTCATTTAAAAAAGTAGACTCATGATATAGTAGATCTACATTTTTAATTATAGGAATAATATCAGGTTTATAAGTAGTGTCACTACAATATGCATAACTTAATGACTTACGTGGATTAAAAGTCAAGGTATTATTTTTGATAATTTCACCTTTTTCTGTGGTAAAATCCTTCCCATTTCTGAGGTTTTGATAATCACAAATTTCAATTTCAGGATTTTCTTTTATAGCCTCAATGTTTAGTTTTCGTTCATCTATCTTTTCCTTAAATAAAAATCCATTCGTATAGACTCTATGATTTAATGGGATAGTGTGTACTTCAACTTTATCATCTTCAAAAATGAGTTCACTTTTTTTACTTTCTAATTCATGAAATACAATGTCATAACTCACCCAAGATTTTGAAAGTTTCAATTGTAAGTTTATAATTTCTTGAATGCCTTTTGGTCCATATATATGGAGTTCTTTAGTTCTCTTTAATAAACCAAAAGTAGAGATCAAACCAATTAAACCAAAAAAGTGATCTCCATGTAAATGTGAAATAAAAACATGACTAATGGCAGAAAATTTAATTTTATACTTTCTGAGTTGAACTTGAGTACCTTCACCACAATCAATTAAAAAATGCCTGTTATTTATTTCTAAAAACTGTGATGTTGGATGCGCAAATGTTCTTGGTGTAGCAGAATGACAACCTAATATGGTTAAGCTAATGCTCATTTGACAACAATACGTTTAGAAATAATTTCAGTGTTTGTTTTAATCGAATAAATATAAATTCCTGAACTCAGTTTATCTCTGTAGAACGAAATTGTATTTAAGCCAACCTTAGTATTGTATTTTTTATGATACACTGTATTACCAATTAAATCTTTAACCGAAAATTCTATTTCATAAATAGTATCAGTATAAAATTTAATTTTAGTGGTTACACTAAAAGGATTGGGTGAGGCGACAATATTTCTTATGACCATTGTCGAATCTTTCACAATAGCATCACTTTCTTGCTGTTGTGAAAAAACAGCTGAAGAGATTGTAACCAAAAAAATAAATAAGAGTAGTTTTTTTACCATATAGTATATTTGTATTAGAATCCTAAATCTCTTTCAATATTCTCCATTTCAATAATATCATGTGCTTCTACTAATGTAGGAACTATAATAATTTCATCAGGAATATCATCGATATTAACTCCATCAATAACTATTACAAAAGACATGCCATTATTTCTATGACCTTTAGAATATTGTAAAAATAATAAGATATTTTGTTTTTCTTCCCCTTTATTGTCAGAAAATTCAATAATTATATTATTGTTTGCAAAGGTAGTATAATTTTCTGAGAAATCTTTAAAAAATAATTCAATCGATTTTCCATCATTTTTAAAGATAGTTGCTATGTCGGTTTTTTCTATAATCATTTAAGGGGGCTTCTATTAATTCATTCGCATCAAAATTTCAAGAGCTTTTCTTAGACGAATTAAAATTTTAAAGCACTATCGAGATAATGCAAACAAATTTTATGAAGTATAAGGAAAGCTCTTGAAACCTTTCAGGAACAAAGATAACAAACAATCTGCTTTGGTAATTTTTTATTTAATAAACTAAGCTATTAAACAAAAAATATACCTCGCATATCATTTATTCTATTTGTTTTTTGAAAGAAATGAATTAATAGAAGCCCCCTTATAATAAACCTATTGTTTGATTTGTTGTGCTAATAAATAAATAACAGCCATTCTAATGGCGACTCCGTTTTCAACCTGATTTAAAATAATAGATTGATTAGAGTCAGCTACATCACTTGTTATTTCTACGCCTCTGTTTATAGGTCCCGGATGCATGATCACAATTTCCTTGCCAAGTGAGTCTAATAACTTTTTATTGATACCAAAAAGCTGTGTATATTCTCTTATTGACGGAAAATATTTAATGTCCATTCGCTCATGTTGAACTCTTAATACATTGGCAACATCACACCATTCTAATGCTTTTTTAAGATTGGTTTCCACTTCGACACCTAAGCTTGAAATGTATTTTGGGATGAGTGTTGTTGGTCCGCAAACTTTTACTTCTGCACCTTGCAACTTCAAAGCAAAGATATTTGATAGCGCTACTCTTGAGTGTAAAATATCACCAACAATAACTACTTTTTTACCTTTAACAGTACCAAGTTTTTCTTTAATTGAATAAGAATCTAATAGTGCTTGTGTGGGATGTTCGTGTGCACCATCACCGGCATTGATAATTTTAGCATCTACGTGTTTTGATAAAAAAGCACCTGCACCAACACTAGGATGCCTCATCACAACAATATCAACTTTCATTGAGAGGATATTATTGACGGTATCTATTAATGTTTCTCCTTTTTTTACTGAAGATTGGCTAGCCGAAAAATTAATAATATCTGCAGAAAGTCTTTTTTCAGCCAATTCAAAAGAAAGTTTTGTTCGGGTACTATTTTCGAAAAATAAATTGGCAATAGTAATATCTCTTAATGAAGGCACTTTTTTGATGGGTCTGTTAATTACCTCTTTAAAGTGATTTGCAGTTTCAAAAATAAGGTTGATATCTTCTTTTGTAAGATATTTTATTCCTAATAAATGTGCTACACTTAATTGCTTCATTTTAATTATCGCTTATAATGTATACGGCATCTTTTTTATCATTCTCTTGCCATGATACAGCTACTTTTTCAGAGTTGATAACATCAACCTGTCTTCCTTTATAATCAGGTTGAATGGGTAGATGTCTGCTAAAACGTCTATCTATCAATACTAAAAGTTCAATTGATTCTGGTCTTCCAAAAGATTGAATGGCAGTTAAAGCAGCCCTGATACTTCTCCCGGAATAGAGTACATCATCAATAAAAACCACCTTTTTATCTTCAACTATAAAATCAATATCAGTATCACTCGCTTCTAAAGGCTCTTCACGTCTTCTAAAATCATCGCGGTAAAAAGTAATATCTAATTGTCCCAACTTTATATTAGAAATGTCATAATCTTTTTGTAGAATTTGTATCAATCTATTGGCGAGAAAAATACCTCTTGGTTGTAAGCCAATTAGTACAGTATTTGAGAAATCGGTGTGATTTTCAATCAGTTGACATGCCAAACGATGAAGAATAATATGGATGTCTTTTGCGTTAAGTAACGTCTTTTTTGCCATAGAGCAACCAAACCTTGTTTG
>VAPL010325331.1_pt1 | contig 29293 bp, 26 predicted proteins | sample 3395061 | NCBI WGS metagenome assembly VAPL01 (sample SAMN08290444, study PRJNA428436) | hydrothermal vent metagenome | isolation source: Deep-sea hydrothermal vent chimney 2 | place: Pacific Ocean: Juan De Fuca Ridge | depth 2182 m m | reverse complement strand
CTTATCTTTATAAGTTGCACCAATAGCTTCAGCAGCATCTTCGATTATAGGTATGCTATATTTTAAAGATATTTCCATAATTTCATCCATTTTTGAAGGCATTCCATATAGGTGCACTACTAAAATAGCTTTTGGTTTTTTGTAGTTGGTTATTCTATCTTTAATAGCTTCTTCTAAGATTTCAGGACTCATATTCCACGTATCTTTTTCTGAATCAACAAAAATGGGAATGGCTTTTTGGTATCGAATTGGGTTTACTGTTGCTGAAAAGGTAAAGGAAGAACACAATACTTCATCATTTTCTTCAATACCCAACAATATTAAGGCTAAATGGATAGCAGCTGTACCAGAGCTCAAGACTGAGCAAGCATTCGCACCAGTATATTTACAAATATCTTGTTCTAATCCATTTACATTAGGACCCAAAGGGGCTATCCAATTGGTATCAAATGCTTCTTTTACATATTTTTGTTCTTCGCCTGTTAAGTGTGGTGAAGAAAGCCATATTTTTTTATTCATATTTATTAATAACTATATTAAATTCAATAAATCGTTTACAATTCTCTCTGCAGTTTTTCCGTCCCATAAATATGGAATATCTCCTGTTTTCCATTTTCCTTGGTGCAATTTTTCCATAAAAGGTGCTACATTTTTAGGATTAGTACCTACCAATTCATTAGTGCCAATAGTAATAGTTTCCGGGCGTTCGGTATTATCTCTTAAAGTCATGCATGGCACTTTTAGTACAGTAGTCTCTTCAGTAATTCCACCTGAATCTGTAATCACAGCAAAAGCATGTTGTACTAAGTAATTAAACTCTAAATAGCCTAATGGCTCTACCATGTGTAAATTTTCAGCTTCAATACCTATAATTTTTAATATTTTGGCAGTTCGCGGATGAACTGGAAATATAATAGGCATACCCCTAGTTCCCTTCACTATTTCATCAATCAAGCTTTTTAATTTAACTTCTTCATCAACATTTGCAGGACGGTGGAGCGTCATTACAAAATATCCTTTTTCTTTTAATTGGTGATCATCCCATATAGTAGGTTTTATAAATCTTGACATATTTTTAAGTAACGTATCAATCATGGTATTCCCTACATAACGAATCTTACTTTCATCATGTCCTAATTTTTGTAAATTCTTGTTAGCAATCTCACTTGTTGTGTAAAAAATATCGGTAATAGCATCCGTTACCATCCTATTAATTTCTTCCGGCATGGTAATATCATTAGAACGGATACCTCCCTCTACATGGATTACACCCATTCCAAGTTTTTTAGCTACTATAGAACAAGCCATGGTAGAAGTAACATCACCAACTACTAATACCCAATCAGTTGGTTCTTTAAGTAGCAGCTGCTCATAACGTTCCATAATTCTAGCAGTTTGCTCAGCCTGAGTACCGGAACCAACTTCTAAATTAACATCCGGTTCAGGAATACCTAACTGGTCAAAAAAACTACCTGACATTTTTTTATCATAGTGTTGACCCGTATGAATTAACCGATATTGAATTTTATTTCTCCTATCTTCTGACAGACTACTAACTCTTTCTAATTCGTCAATAATAGGTGCTATTTTCATAAAGTTAGGTCTAGCTCCTGCTATGATGTCTAGTTTCATATACTAAATTCTTTTTTATAAAGGTCAGTAGTTAGTTACCTCTATAAATTTATTTTTTAACTGCAGGTACACCAGCATAAGTTGAATATTTTTCCACATTGCTGATTAACATACTTTGCCCCCCAATAACAGCACCTTCACCGATTAGAACTTGTTGAATCGTTGATACTCCAATCCCTATTTCTACATACGGTTCTACAAAAGTAAATCCCGCAAAATTTACGCCCGGAGCTAATGAACAACATTTTTTTATAGTTGAATTGTGTCCAATAGCGCAATTCATATTAATAACAACAAAATCGCCAATTTCAGATTCATGATTAATGGAAACTCCAGGATAAATAATAACTCCCTTTCCTAACTTAACTTTATTTGATACCCATGCATTATTAGATATAAAATTCGGGAAATTATAATGTTTACCAATTTTAGTTAGTATTTTTTTCTTGGTTAAAGGACTCGAAATTCCAATAGCAATTAAAGTGTTCTTGTAGTCGCTAATTTTATCAATAGAGCCTAATACTGGTATACCCCAATACATATTCCCAATCTTACTTTTATCATCATCCAAAAAACCAATGATGTTATAGGTATTTCTAAACAATTCTTGATTTAAGGCTAAAAACCCACCTACGTTACCTGCTCCAATAATTATTAAGTCTTGTCTCATTTATATAGTTCAAGCTTTTCTTTTAATCCTTTTTTTACAGGTAATTGCCATAATAATTTACACCAATTATGATTACCCTCTAATAATTCTGGTCCATTATTTGTAATTGCTACATCCCAACCTATAGATCTATTTTCTTTATACAGCAAAGCAGCTTCCTTAACCATGCCCAATGATTCTTTCCAAAATGGCACTTTAAACCCTATTAAATTAACTCCTGTTATTGGGTGATTTACTTGGTCATTTTTTGTAATATCACTATATACAGCAGGTCTTTCTATAACCCCTGTCTTTTCATTAATAGGAGCAGCAATATTTCCAGCAGCTAAATTATCTACATAAGAGTCAATGGTTATTCTTAACCTCGTTCCTAAAATTTCAACTTCATCATTCTTATTTAACTGTGTGAAAATTCTTATCGTATTTAACCCTGATGGTGAAAGTTTCATTAAATCATCATGCTGAACAATAAATTCTTCGATAAGGTCATTTTCCGTTTTATTTAATATTCTTACCAATTCATTATTTTCGATTTCTTTTAAATTGAGAACTTCAATTCCTTCTCCACATTGACCATCAGATGATTTCAATACCATAAAGCCCGATTTATTGTTCAAAATGTCTTTTGCGCTTAGATTATTGGATAAAAATTCTTCTTTACTACAATATTTATGAGTTATAAATTTTGAATATTTTTCTAAAAATAATAATTTATTCTCTAATAAACTTCTTTTATTTTTAGGGTTCATTATTAATTGATATTCATACATATAGCCTGTTCCTGCATAGGTCTCCTTTTCTAGATTAGTTAATTCAAAAAATCTAAAATAAAAATAATCTTCAATAGATATATTATATTTTAAAGAGGATCTAATTATATTTTTCCATAAACTTAGCTTAGAGATGTTTTGTTTCTTAACCACATACTCCATAAATTTTTTCAATTTAGGTTTATCCAATTCTTTCAAATAATATCCTAAGTAAATAACTCTTTTTAGCATCATTAATTATTTCCTGTAAATGGTTGCATTGGTCTATTATCATTTTGGTTTACGCCTTCTCTTTTAAGTACTTTTATCAAAGTTAGCCATAAAATTTTCAGATCAAATAAAAATGATAAATTATCGACATAGTATACATCAAACTCAAATTTTTTTGTCCAAGAAATAGTATTTCGTCCATTTATTTGCGCCCATCCTGTAATACCTGGTTTTACATTATGTCTACGATTTTGTTCTTTCGAATACAAGGGGATATATTTGAATAATAAAGGTCTAGGCCCTATTAAGCTCATTTCTCCTATTAATACGTTTATTAGCTGTGGTAACTCATCTAATGAAGTTTTTCTAATAAAAGCACCTAATTTTGTTATTCTTTTATTATCAGAAAGTAGTACTCCTTGTTTATCTTTTTCATCGGTCATTGTTTTAAACTTTATAATTCTAAATTTTTTTTTATTCTTCCCAGGTCTTTCTTGAAAGAAAAATGGTGTTTCTTTATTTTGTACAATAAGTAATAAACTAAGTAAAATTATTATCGGAATAATTAGAATTAACAGAAAAAGGCTAACTATAAAATCTAATATTCTTTTTAAATAGTTTTGATACATTTATTTCTTCTTGTTTGAAATTAAGTTTCCTAATTCATTGGCAGACATAAATTCTACATCAGGCCATCTTTGCACTATTTTATGCAATAATTCCTTTAAAGCGGTAATACCTATTTTTCTGTTTTCAAGGTCTATATGTCCACAAAAATTAACCCGATGGGAACTTATAATCGCAGGTCGGTTCCAGAAAAAAGCTGCTTGTATTTGATCTAAGGCCAATTGAACAGTATCAATAGTATTGTTATTTGTAGGTTCAAAAACTACATTCCTAACTAAGTTATACTGCCCTTTACTTATTTTTTTTCCAGTATAATTATAAGATTTTTGATATTTCCCTTGACCAATATGTTGATTATGAATTAGATTTATATCAATGAAAGAAATACCTAATTCCTTAAGTAAAGGCAAATGCACCGGATGTATCTTTGAGGTAGGCGGCATAAAAACAGATGGAAGAAAACCAAAAACATTTTTGAATTGTGTTATTCCATCTTTTAATATATTGGAAATTTCATTATTTTCTTCTTCTTCCCAAAAATCGAAAGCCGCCGTATAATTAATTGTATTGTAACCAGAGTTTGAAATACTCGTATAGGATCTATTTTTTAAAGCGGTCAACACTTCTTTATCTCTTTGCGCTAATTTTTCATCAAAAACCTTCAGATTTAGATGCTCTCGACCATGAAATTGAGGTCTCATCAATCCTTCATTAATTCCATGTTGCCATAATTTCCAAGCACCCTCATAGGCAAGTGGATCCTTCCTTTGTAATTTTTCATAAGTTTCAGGAAGATTTTCATAACTATAATATTCATAGTTATTGTCTGCCATCTCTTCAAAATTGATATTACAGGGCATAGCAAAAGGAGTAAAAACTGCGGAATTACCATTTACATCTTTAACCGATATTAAGGTTTCGAAAAGAATTTCTAAATCCTGTCTAGTTTCTAAAGTATCGAAAGCATCAAAGCGAGATTTAACATTTAACCCTGCATTATCCATGTTTTCTCTTGCTTTCTTGCTATCCAAACGAACATTTCCGTAATCATCTACAGAAATAACAACAATTTTTCGTTTGGTTTTCCAACCGTAAACATTCTTAAGGTTATTTAATAGGATTTGTTTCATTAAATTCTTTTATTCTTCTTGAGATTTTTCCACTCGCTTTGCTCAGCTGAAATGACAAATTGCACTCGCTTAGCGAAATCTAAATAACTAATTCATTTATGTACTTTTCAACAAATTTCATTGCATTTTTTCTTTTAAAATTCTCAGCTGCTTTTATGCTATTGGCGGATAGTTCTGCATAATAGGCAGTGTCTTGTATCAATTTTAAAATAAACTTTTCTGCTTTATCCAATTCTTTCTCTGTAAAGCATTCTGCATGCTTGTAAATTTTTGTATAATGTTGCAATTCTGAATCTGGTGCAGAAAAATAGAGCGACGGGATACCATAATTCATTAAATTGTATGCCTTACTTGGTACGCTTCCTTTAGAAATAACTTCATCTAAAATAACGACACCAAGATCTGCTGCTGCCAAAGAATAAGGAAAATTATCATCCGATTGAAACGGTAAAAATTGACAATTTCTTAACTTTTTTTCTTGAACTAAATTCTCTAAAACTTTTTTTCTCGGGCCTCTACCAATTATTTGAAAAATAATATTTTCATAATTTTGCATTTTTTCTGCTAAGACAACCATCGTTTCTACTTTATGAGTAAGACCTATATTACCAGAATATTGTACTACAAATTTATTTTCTAAATTTTGTTCTTTAATAAAGACGTTTTCATTTTTAGCAATTGTACTTTTTTCTTGAAATATTGACCAAATGGGTTGAATGATAATCTTGTCTCGAGAAACATATTGGCTTAGTAAATCCGCCATTAAATTTCCAATTGAAAATATTTTATATGCTTTTTTGAAAGAAATATGATTTAGTTTAGCCCAGCTCTTATAAATGAAGTGATTTTCTTGCATTCCGGTAATTTTGAAAGTATCCGGAAAAACATCCCAAACTAACATGCTAAATTTATGAGGGAGTACTATATTCAACAAGTAACCCATGGGTGGGGCAGAGATAAAAAAAACTTCCTGTTTTCTATATTTTGTTAACAATAAAAAATAGATCTCTAGTAAAGCTTTCCCATAAATAAAAGCTTTTTTAAAACCATGCTCCTCTTTCCATTTGGTAATCCAAGAAACATGAGTTTTAGAATTTAATTTTTCTCCTTGTTCATGAATACTACCCGTTATTAAACTTACCTCATCAAACTCTTTCGCTAGCTCATTACAAATACCAATGGTTAAATAGTTTACAGCTTGATTAACAACAACAATTTTTCTATCTATAATTTTCACTTAACAATTTATTTTTCGTTTATTAACTTTTTACAAATTTCAAGATAATGAGTTGCTCTTTGTGTAGCGGTTCCAAATATTTTAATTCTGCTTAATCCATTTTTTATTAATCTATTTTGTAAATCTTTTGAATTATATAAGTCTATAATTTTAGTTGCGATGTCTTTTGCATCAATTGGGTTTACATAAATAGCAGCATTTTGACAAATAGTGTGTGCAAAACCCATATCGCTTGTTACAATTGGCTTTTCCATTCTCATTGCTTCAACATATGACGCTGAAAAGCATTCTAATAATGTAGGCAAAAACATAGCATCACATTCTTTATACAGAGATGGGGCTTCTTCAACTTTTATTGGACCAATATTTAAAATATTTTGAACATCACTATTTACATTCAATTTTTTAAAATCATTTTCTGGTAGGGTTGTGATAAATTTTATAGTATCATATCCTAATTGCTTTAACAAACTATCAACTTCTGGTATTATTGATAAATTTTTATGGGGATACCATGCCGATAAGATTAAAAACCTGAATTCATTTTTCCCTTTTAACGGTAATTTACTATCAATTTTTAGAGGAGATATGTAGTATGCATTTACCGTATTATAAACTGTAAAAACTTTTGATTTATTCAATAATTTTTTAACTCTAGAATTTACATCATCGGTTTGAACTACCAAGGCATCAGCATCCCTTTTAAAAACGTATTTAGCAAATAATTTCATTGCAAACCACCATATTCTTTTTTTTGTAGATATTTTTTTAAAATAAGGCGATTCTGGATAAATATAATTTGGCAAATTATATCCCATTAAATGTGGAGCTTTTGGCCTCCAATAAGAAGGTCCTGAGGTCGTAAACACAACATCTGGTTGAAATTTTTTTTCCAATAATTTTAGAAGTCCATTATGAGATTTAAATGAAAACACTCTGGTTGCTGGTCTGAATGTCGCTTTATGAAACCTGAAATTTTTTGGAAAATTGGAAATATTAATTGCCTTAGAAAGTGGCTCACTTAATACAATTAAATAATCATGATCATGTATATTCTTACATTCTTCAATAAAGGATTTGGCAACTTGTATACCTCCTCCTTTAAAAGTTGATGCCGTATTAATTAATATCTTCAATTTATTTGGTTTGTGGGTTGAAAAAATAAATTATAATATTTTTGACATATTTTATCAATTGAAAAACACTTTATTTTCTTAAATGCATTTGCTGCAAAGTCTTTAATCAATTTTTCGTCATTCATCAATTTTTCTAATTTAGAAACATAGTCATCATCATTAAATAAAGGTATTAAAAATCCATTTTCCTTATTATGAATTAATTCTGAAGGCCCCGTTATACAATCAAAGCTAATACAAACTACTTTTGCTGACATAGCCTCGCCTAGTACATTAGGGAAACCTTCACTTGAAGAAGTAAATGCAAAAATTTTGCTCTTAGCATAGAATTGATCTACATTATCTACATTACCATGAAACTCAACAAAATCATTCAATCCTAATTTTGAAACATTTTCTTTTACTAATTCTAAATTTGGTCCATCTCCTAAAAAAACTAATTTCCAGTTATTATTAATATTCACTTTTTTAAAATACTCTACAAGTAAGTGTTGGTTTTTACCATCTACAAACCTGCCTACATTTAGTATAATATTCTCTTTTATTACATCTTTAGGGCTTACAATTTTTATTGGGTTATGAATTATTGAAACACTTTTATTTGCATACCGCTTTAAAAATATTTCTTTAGCTGTATTGGTTTGAGCAATAATTCCAGAAGCAAAACGATATAATAATTTATTCAAGATATCTATAAATAAGCCATTACTCAAATTTGGATTCATCCTATTAGATACATATACATCTGTTTTAATGAACAAAGAACTTAAAATAACTAAAGAATTATATCTATCTCCAAAACTTAAAATTGATATTGGCTTAATATATTTTATTTTATTTCTTAAATATTTAATACTTTTAAGAGTATGTCTTATTTTTGAGAAATCTTGATAGTTAAAGTTGGGTTCGTGTATTACAACATTCTCGTGAATAGAAAATTTACGCTCTTTTTTTGTCAAAATTATTAAATGTATTTCTTCAGCTAAGTTTTTACGTGAAAAATGGTTTACAATTTCAATCATAACTCGCTCCATACCTCCTACGTCTAATGATGGAATTACAAATACTAATTTAGATGGCAACATATTATTAACTAAATGATATTTTATTTTTATACATACTCAACCATGTTGATAAAACTAACGATTTCCATAATATTGGACCATGGTCAACTTTACCTTGTTTATGCTCTTTTAAAAGCGTTAAAAGTTGATTAGTGTTAATGATTTCTTCAAATGTATTTTCTTTGAAAGTAGTATGAGCAAAATCATATAAATTTGTTCTTAGCCATTGCTTGTATGGCACATCAAAGCCTCTTTTTTTTCCGTACAATATTTCATTTGGAACTAAACCATCTAGGGCTTTTTTTAATAAATATTTCTTTTTCCCATTTTTTACTTTTAAGCTACTCGGTAAGCTTAAAACATAATTTGTTAAATCATTATCTAAAAAAGGGACTCTTGACTCAATACTAGTGAGCATTGTAGCCTTATCAACTTTTTCTAAATATGTATGTGGCAACAAGATTTCTGTATCAGCATATAAAAGCCTTTGTACTAAATCTTCATTAGCATATTTAGCATCTAAATCTAGGTAAGATTGAAATGGGTTTTGATTTGATAGTTTTGACTTGTAGTCATTAGAAAAAATATCATAGGGATCAATATAAGGTACATTCTGAGTCAAGAAATAAGCCATTCTAAGTCCATTATCTTTTTGATTCAATACAAAAGACATCCTTTTCATTCTCTCTTTTAATCTATGATTTTTAATAAACTTGTATGAAATTGATGAAGAATACTTCCAAAAGTTTAGCCAATCCATTATATTATATCTTCTATATCCTGCAAAAATTTCATCTCCTCCATCCCCCTGTAAAATAACTGTTTTGTCATTGCTACAAGCCTTTGAAAGTTGATATAAGGGTATATTAGCACTATCTGCAAAAGGCTCATCATATTGGAAAACAAGTGAATTAAAAATATCTGGCACCTCGTTAGAAGTAATTACCATTTCATGATGATTTGTATTGTATTTTTTTGCAATTAAAGCTGCTTTTTTCAACTCACTTTCTCCTCCAATATTAAAATCATATTCGACTGAATATGTATCTAATTTTGAATTATATTTTTGGGCTGCTAAGGCAACAATAGCAGATGAATCGATACCTCCACTTAATAGAATACCAAGTGGAACATCAGAGATTAATTGTCTATCAACGGCATTACCAAGTAATTCTTTAATTTTAAGAATATGTTCAGTTTCTGTTAATTTTGTTTGCTTTGTTCCAGGGTTTGACCAAAACTTAGATTCTCTTTTCTTAAAATTATTAAGATCAATTTCTAATAATGAACCTTGTTCAAATTTCAGGACATTAGATACTATTGTATGACTACTAATGGTATTTCCATACCATAAATATTCTGATAATCCTTTTAAGGATATTGTTATATGCTCTAACCAATTGTATATTACTTTTGCTTCGGAAGCAAATAATATAACTTCATCATCTTCATAATAATAAAGCGGTTTTACCCCAAACCTATCTCTAATTAAAGTAATATTGTTTTTCTTTTTATTGTGAATGGCCATGGCAAAAATACCATTCCATTTATCTATAAATTGTTCACCATATTTTTCATATGATTCAAGCATTACCTCTGTGTCAGAAGTTGTTCTTAAATTCATATCTAAACTTGAAATCAACTCCTTATAGTTATAAATCTCGCCGTTATAAACACATACACTTTCGCCGCTACTAGAAGAAAATGGTTGATTTGATCTACTATCTAGGTCTATAATACTTAATCTATAATGAATCAATAGCAAATTATCATGCTTTATAAAATCATTAAAGTCTGGCCCTCTATGATTCATTAATTTTGACGATTCAATAAAGTCATCAAATCTATCCTTAACTTTATCATTTTTGGAAATAATTCCTGCTATACCACACATAAAGTTATTTATTTTTCTGTTTAATCTCAGCTATGATATCTTCTATCATCCAATTTTGAGGGTTAAACTTTTCTTCATACCAATTTAATTTTTCATCCCAGTAACCAGGACAAGAATCATATGCTTCCACTGCAAATCCAAAACTGACTTCTACAATTAATGGAGCTCCATTTTCATCAAAAACGAAATCATATGCTAAACACTGCGCCTTTAACTTTTTGTTATTTTCCAAGGCAATTTTGATACATCTTTCATCAAATTCTTCTTTTGCAAATTTCATAGTTCCACTACCAGATGCTTTGAAATCTCCTTTTCTAACCATTCTTTTTAATGCATACGCTTTATTACCTATTACAATAACCCGAATATCGAATTCATTATTTGGGATAAAGTCTTGAAAATATATATACCCTCTTTCATAGCCTATTGTTTTTGAAAATTCGGGTTCTTTATAAAAACGTAAAACCCCTTTAAAAACATCATTAAGGTCTGTCAATCCATTTCTGTATTTTCGCCATCTTTCCTTTAAATTGGTCAACGGTTCATATTGCCTAAATCCTTTTCCAAAAGCTTTATCAATCAATTTAATTGATTCCGTTTTATTACTTACTAATTTCACGTTAGCAGCACCTGCCCCACCTCTTAATTTAAAAACTTTAGGGAAAGTGGTTTTGTTTGCCCAATTTAAAGCTACCTCCTTCGAATAAAAAGCATAGGATGGTACCAAAGGGGCATCAATAGCCTCTAATAAATACTTTTGCGCTACCTTATCATCAAAGTGCCACGCCGTATTAAAATTTGGAAAAACAAGAAATCCAGATTGTTCTAAAGAAAATAACAATTGTTTTGCAAATAGAATATCGTCTGGTCTAGAATGGTTATGATGCCAGAGTAAAACATCACAACCCTTTAATTGTTTAATAATATCAGTATGATAACAATCAACTATTTTATATGGAATTTTATTTTTTTTACAATAATTAATCCACCTTGGATGAAATCCCGAACTACTATTATGAATTGCTAGTTTCATCTTCTAAAATTGAAATTAAAGCTTCACGATGCGATTCACATCGAATTAAATTTAGTAATAATAATCTTTTTCTTTTACTCCAAAATCTTGGAAAAATATTTCTATTTTGTAAAGCCAATAAATATTTATTATTATGAGGTTCTAAATATGATAGGTACAATCTTTTCTTTTTCTGAATATATTCTTTGTAATGTTCCTTAAGCTCTTTATCGTCAACTATAATTTTATTTAAAGATTCAATCTTTTTAAGTGCTAACTGTTTCTTTTCATGATTGTGCAAAGTTATTCTGGCCTTCTCATCGCATTGATTAAAAGTAAACAATTCAAAATCAAATCGATCTTGCTTCCAAATTAGTTGTAATGCCAAACCTACATTCCAATCTGAATTTCTATAATTTGGGTTATCAAAAATAAAATTACCCAATGAATAAAAAATTATCTTTTTTTTATAGGTTTCATAGCCACTAATGAAATGAGTATGATGATTAATGACACAATCTGCACCTGCATCTACATAAAAATGCAAAAGCTCTTTTAAATTTGGGCTTGGAAGATTGGTTAATTCATTTCCTCCGTGATTTATAACAATAACGGCATCTGCATTTTTTTTTGCTTCATTTATCGAATAAAAACTTTGAATTGGGTTAACAGGGTTTGCACCTGGTGATTCATTTTTTGTGGTTGACCATTCATTTTCAGCAAAATTAAGAATGGCAATTCTGATTCCAAACTTTTCAAAATAAAAAGTATTAGAAGCCTTTAACCCATCTATATCTGCTCCCACATAATCAATATTACCTGCACGTAATACTTTTAAAGTATCTTTCAAGCCCACTTGTCCATAATCCATAATATGATTATTAGCAAGTGTAACTAAGTTAATACCTGAATCTGCCAAAAAACTTGCTGTTTTTGGAATTCCCTTTAAAGCAGGCCCTGTTTTCGAAATAGGCTTATTAAAAGTCGTAATTGGGCATTCCAAATTAGTTATAGACAAATCTGCACCCTTAATAATAGGCAATAAATCTCCATATATATCCTCTTTAAAACTAGACAATATCTTATCTTCAATCCTATTTATTGGGCAAAAATCTCCTGAAACAAAAATATTTACTTCTTTATTATCCATTTTCAGTTATTAAATCTCCTAATTTATCGGACGTCATAAATTCTACATCTGGCCACTTTTTTAATATTTCAGACAATAATTGCTCAAATTGCGGAAGATTTAAATCTCTATTTATAGGATTAATAAAACCTATAAAATTAACTCGATGCGTTGATATGATAGCAGGTTTCCTCCAACGAAAACTAATATCGATTTCTCTTAAACAGCTATCAACCCAACTTTTATTTTGGTTTTCAGATGGTTCAAAAAAACAATTGCGTGTCAAATATATTTGTTCATTTTTACTTCGCTGACCTAAATAGTGACGTTTTAGTTGCTTCTTTTTATCATAATCCGAAGAAATTCTCTGTGTATTTGTGCCTTGTATGAATTTTACTCCTCCTTCACTTGCAACCTTTTCAATCTGCTCATTCCATACATAGTTAGGTGCAATAAATGATTTTGAATTATAGCCAAATTCTTGTTTAAAAAGAGATAAACCTTCTTTTACAATATCTTGCTTATTATATAATCTATTTTCATTTTCTCCTCCATCAAAAGCTGCTAAATAACTACCTCTTTTAACTTTAGTAATATGACCACTAATTCCAAACATTCCAATATGGAAACCAAACAAAGTTTCTTCATTTTTATTTTGCAAATCGACCATCCATCTTTCAATATTTAAATGTTCTCTTCCATGAAATTGCGGATGAAATATTTTTTGCTGCATTCCTTTTTCCCAAAGTGAGAAAGAATTTTGATGCTTTGGATAATTATTTAAAGTTGTTTTAAAAGATTCAAAATGATACTTCTCAAAACTACTCTCTTCAATTTTTTTAAAATCTGGGTTAGCTACTAAACAATTGGCTGTTATGATGGGGTGATTACCTTTAAAGTCCTTAAAAGAAAGTAACAAATTAAACAATTCATCTAAATCTACATCGCTTGCCAAACTATCATTTTGCATGTAGTGACATTTATCAACTTCAAACCCCTTCCTTTTTAAAACATCTAAGCTTTCCGCTGACTTGGTTCGAATACTTCCCCAGTCATCGCTTTCAAAAACAACAATTTTACGATTGGTTCGCCAGCCGGGGATATTTGCAATATGTTTTGCAAATCTATGTTTTAATTTAAAAAAATTCATCGTTTTAACAAACAACCTATATTATATTTAAACTCAACTATTTCATATCCAATCATTCTGTATCTACAACAAGAATATTTGGAATAAAATTGTTCTCAATTAATCCATTAAGTGTTATTGTTTTTATTAATTGTTGACTTATAGCATTTTTCACATCCTTTATCCCAATTTTAGTAAAATTTCAATCCCAATCTTTTTAATTTTTATTATATAGTTTATTTATTGACTGTTTTATTATCATGTTTTTAATTTTCTAGAGGTATTAATTCTTCAAAGAGACTATTCCATAATTTGTAGATATTTTCATATGAAAAACGCTGAGCATTGTTTATTGCTCCTATACCTAAACTTTCAAGCAACTGATTGTCGTGGATTATTGATAAAGTTTTCATAATATAATCGTTTTCATCAAATGGTTTGATTAAAAAGCCACTTTTACTATCAATGACAATGTCTTTTGCCGCAGCATAAGAGTCGAATAAAATTGGGACACAACCATATCTTTGTGCCTCAACCAGAACATTTCCAAAACCTTCAAAAGCAGAGGTGAAATGAAGAATTTTAGCTTTTTCGTAATATTTTTCAGGATTATCTTTTCCAAAGAATCTTATACGATTAAGTTTATTTTTATCACAAAATTCTTTCATGTTTTTCTCTTCTTCTCCATAACCTACGATCCAGAATTCCCAATCAGGTAAATCATCATGTAGTTTATTCCAAAGACTCATTAAAATATCAACACGTTTTTGAACAATTGTTAATCTTCCCACAAATAAAATAATGTTCTGTTTTGTATTGAAAGAATACTTGTAATTCGCAATTTTAAACGGATTAGGTATTGCAGTAATTTTTTCTTGAAGAAATTTAGCCTTAGGACAAAGTTGAAAAACCTCCTGTTTAAAATTATCAGATAATAAAACCAAAGTATCAACATTTGATAAATTATTCAAATACTCTCTATTCTGCTTTCTATAATGATATTTTAATATGATTTTTTTTGTAAGTTTATTATTCATGAAATTAATTCCCCATCTTTTAAGAAACTCTCCTATATAAATTTCATAATTTTGCACAAAATTTAATGGGTTTATTCTTAATGTATTTATTAATGCTGCTTTATTAGGTAAACCTTGTCTAATTAGTTTTGTTAATGAAACGTTATATCCTGCTTGATTTATGACAATATTTACTTTATTTAAGAATAAGATCTCCTTAATTTCTTTATAAACTTCTTTTCCAGTGTAATAAACGCTTATCGAATCCCATTGATCTAGCAACCTTTCTGTTTGAAATACTGATATAATTATGACATGATGTCCGTTTTCCTTAAAGATTGTAGCTAATTTAGATGTACTTTGTTGTACTCCACCGGCATTTGAATCAAATTTTTGCTCAAGTATAAGAGCTATATTATAGGGCATGATTTTTAAATTTTTAAATTTACAGTTTTGTATATATTATACCTGTCATTTCATTACTAACCGTTCTGTCCATTGTAGCACTCCCATAGATAAATATGCTTAATCAAGACTTCTAACTGTGTCTTCACTCAACTATTTATTATTCTTCAAAACTTCTTTCATGGGTTAAAATTTCATTCGAATAAAGTGTAAAAGCAAACAAGAACCATGTCAGAATTGAAAATAAACTACCCCCTGCTTTAAAAAGTGTAAACAAAAGTAATACAAACAAACTAATGAATAGTGGGTTCTTTTGTTTTTTTGCAGATTTAAGTGCCCCTTTTAATACTTTAAATAGAAAAAAAATAAAGAATAATAATCCAATCACCCCAGCAAATGTTATAATAGTCAGAAACTCATTATGTACAGACACGAAATGTCCCAATAATCTAGTAATTTCAGTTTCATACCTAAAAACTCCAACTCCAAATAACAAATTTTCTGAGATAATAGTTTGTACTGAGTTCCATATTAAAAATCTGTCTTCAAGAAGACCAGCGTCATCTGTAGCGAAAAAACGACTATAAAGGATATCATTTGATAAAGTCAGTAAAGCTAAAGCAGCAACAATAAAAATACCTATACTAATACTTTTAAGCCTTTTTCTAAAACCTTGTTCTTTATAATAAAAGTAAACGAGAACTGCTAGAGCAAGTCCAATGATTCCTCCTCTGGAACCGGTTGAAAGCATCAAGTAAATAAGTGCAGGTATTATTGAATAAATTAAAAATCGTTTTTTAGCAGAATATCTATAATATTGGAGAATATTTAGACAGAATAAAACTGCTATAGATGCATAAATTGAAATTTTATTTGGATTAACTCCTAATAGTAAAAGTCTTCCATTCTCATCTATGGCACGACCAACCCCTAAAGAATTAAGAACTATTAGAACTACAACGCCCATAATATAATGTTTTAAAACTAATTTTACTGTCAATAACCCTCCCAACATGGCATATGATAGGAAATAAAAAACAAACAGGTAAAGCATGAATTGTCTGATGAATGAAAAGCTGTAAACAGTATTTGGCTCAAAATTAACGATGGAAGAAAATATAATAAGGATAATTAACGCCGTCAATGCACCAAAAGCATATCTATTTTGATGTATCTGACTTTCTCTTTGCAATCTAGTACTAAACAATCCTATGTAAAGAAAAAAGAAAATAAGTGAGTAACTAAAATAGGGAACAAAACTTTTCAAACCACTAAGTGGTATAAAGAATATTGCAAAATATAAAAACTTCTTTCTAAACTGATTTATAGATATCGAATTCATATTTTCTTGTAACTAACTAAATTGAGTTTATCTTTTATATTGATTAAGTTGATTGCTGAAATGTTACTAAAATAAAATTTAGATATTATTTTTTAAAAAATTATTTTTAAAATCGTGAAATCTTTGATCTTCTAAAACTTTTTTCCACCATTTATTAATATCATTGTCATTTAAAAAATCAACAACAGATTCAATATCATTATGAAATATTTTTAGTTCATACATCTTTCTATAATATGGTAAAGCCATATCAGAAATTTCATTTGTTTCAATAATACACAATACAGGATGATTCACTGACATACATTCAAACGCAAAAGTTGAAGGGTAATGAAGTAAAATGACAATTTTAGATTGTTTAATAATTAAAGGAGCTTCATTTCTAATTCCCTCATCTAATATAAAATCATATTTTTTTAAAAACATCAAATTCCCAGTAGCATCAGATCTTTTATTTTCTTTTCTTGGTCTCACCAAAACATTTGGATATTTCGTTCTATCTATATTCTTTGCAAAAAACAATCCCTTTTCAAGGTATTTATCCTTATTCCAATCTAAAAATCTTCCGAAAACAATTAAACAGTCATATTTAATATCGACTGTAGTACTTTCATATTTATCAATAAATTTTTTTATTCTAAATGCAAAATATGGATTATCATTTTCGTTAATCTTCCAACCCCATGTGTGGTATTTGTCTGAAATGCTATTCTCATAGTAATAAGCAGGGTGAAACCTTGTCTCGCCATAATTTGACCCGTGTTGGTATCCGAATAACTTTGCCCCGTTTTCAACATATTTAGCAACAATGTATCTGCTATATGTATTGGAGAATATTGTAATATGAAACGTTTTATTTATTTCATCGAATAAAGGCACTTCCTTCATTAATTTTTCAAAATCCTCAATAAATATTTTGGGTACAGACAATATAATGTTCTGTAAATACAAATCACTATAGTTTTCTGAAGCAATCTTTAATGATTTTCTTTTTTTATGATTTTTTTTTGCAATTATTGGGAAATAGTAATAATCGGGTAAGATTTCTTTAACACCATTCGGAAGCGTTGTACCGAATAGCGTTGATATACAAATATTACTCTCATTTTGTAGAATATAATTAATTTTACTTTTATTATTCCTTGTTTTAAATACCATAAAAAGATACCTTAAATATGTATGGAATTTCCTTTTAAAACTAACTTTTTTTGCACCTGTAGGCAAAATTACATCAAAAGCGACTTTTTTATTATTAAAATCATCATATCTGCTTACTACCGTAGAAATATAGCCCTGAAGCAAAATTCTCCAAAATCTTTCAGAAAAATTCACATTATGAACCTTATTCATAATTTGAGTAAATATGATGAAAAGTTCATCCATTTTTTTTATTCGCTCTTGTAAGTTTTTTCTACCAGAGAAATCAACTATTTTCATTTATTTCTATTTTAATTAATTGCCAAATAAACATGAATCAAATCACTAAACTATTTTATATGGATTTCAATAAAACTTGCTATTGGCAATTTAAAACTCTCAATCTCTTTTCTAATTTTATTTTCATCCCAATTCCACCATTCAATTTTTAGTAAGTTTTCAATTACCTGTTCTGGGAATCTATATCTAATTACCTTGGCAGGGATACCTGCCACTATTGCATAGTCAGGGACATTTTTTGTAACAACTGATCTCGAAGCGATAACGGCCCCATTTCCAATTACTATACCACCTTGAACAACAACATTTTCCCCTATAAAAACATCATTTTTGATTATAGTCTTATTTGAGCGCCTTCTTTTATCAGATGTTTCGTCTTTGCTTACATCATTAATTTCTTTTGTGAAGTGATACGACAAAGGATAAGTTGTAACATTGTCAACACTATGAGATCCCTGACCAATTATACAGTTTTCACCAATATGTGTAAAATTACCAATTTCAGACCAGTTAATAATAGTACTTGATTTAAAATAAGAATATTTTCCAATTTTAGTATTTCCAATAATTCTATCTTTCTTTGAAAAATATAAATTATTCTTATAGATCTCAATTTTTCCCCTATCTACACCATAGGAAAGTAATTCTTCAATAATATCTTCAAAAAAAATTGGGCAAACTACAATAATATCGTACTCCAGTTCCATTATTTTACTTGGATGAAAAACTTCAATTCCATCAAAAAATGTATTGTGGAATCTACTATCATTGTCAATTATTGCAACTATTTTATTGGATGACATGAAATTTGCCGCCCTATGCATTCTCACGAACTCTTTTCCATCAGAATTAATTCCGAAAACAACTATTTTTTTCATAAATTATTAATTTTTTTGTAACTAATCAGTTTGTAAATTCATTTGCAATTTAGCAGCCCTGCATTACATTCATTTCATTTTTAATCGTTGTATCAATTACCGAACGTATTTTAGCAAAATTTTGAGCTACTTTTTCAATTTTTAAATTGTCCCGATATTTTTTGTTTCCCTTTTAAAAGAATGGGAAAGTCCTCAATCGATTTTTACGATTTAATTACCTTGCTCAAATATCTAATTCTACTAAAAAAATAGCCTTAATATCTAATTGTAAAGTACTAGTATCTAAAAAAATTGTTACTCTAATTAATATTAGGGTTTTTCTTCTAAAACTGCTTTGTCATAAATCACATCAGTGATATAAGAACTTAATAGAATTCCCCAAAACCTTTGACTATAGCTGGTTTTGGGAACCTTATTCAAAGCTTCTGCCAAAATTTGAGATCTGTCGTTATATAATTCAATATTTCCTTAATCAAAGCTGGAAGGTTTTTATCTATTATTTGATTTCCTTTTTCTCTGCTCCTTTTTTTCTATTTTTTAAATAAGGCAAAAGCACTTCTTTAATTTGAATCAATGCAATAGAATTAAATAAATAAGCTGTTCCAGCATAAACAATAATTCCAGTCAAAACTATAACGATCAAATTTAATATATTGGAACTAAGATCTAAATTACTTGTCATTACTAAAACAATAACAAGCGGAATCATTAATAGGTATATAGGGAATATATCTCTAAATTGATTCAATATCTTGTATTCAAAAAATTTAGACGTAAAAAACATCGAAACTAAAACTTCCAAATAAATTGCTACAACACTACTAACTATCAATCCCCAGATACCAAATTGAATTCCAATAACAACTGCTATTGTTGTCAGCACTTTGCTGATAACCGAGGCCCTTAAAAATAAATCACTTCTTCCAATAACTTTTAATAAGTTTTTGTTTAGGGAAATTAAATGCTTTACTATGGCGGATATACATAATAATTGCACAAAAGGGATCATTTCTATCCACTTTTCTCCCAGCAAAACTAAAACCAAAGATTTTGCACTAAAGAATAGAATTACTGAGATGGGAATATTAATAAAAGTTATGACATTAACAATTTTTTTATGCGCTTCTTTTAAACGGGTTTCATCGTCTTTAGTTTTACTTAAAATCGGATACGTTACTTGCCCTAAAGCCATTGAAATTGTTGAGATAGATTGATTAACTAATAAGTTTGCTCGATCATAGTAACCAAGCATATCGGCCGAAAAAAATTTCCCGATAGTTAAATTATAAATATTATTATAAAATTTATTTATTAGACCACTAATCAGTAATTTAGAACCAAATCCAAATAAACGATTAAAAGAATCTTTATTAATAAAACTAGAAGGTAACCAAGGATTTATGATGAAAAAAATAATAGAAACAAAAAAGCTGGATAAAAAATATTTAATCGCCAAAGCCCAAACACCGAATCCAGAATAAGCTAAAAAAACAGCAACAATACCTGTAATAATTGAGACTCCTATATCTATAGAAGATAATAATTTGAAACGTAACGATTGCATGAATACCGCTCTTTGAACAATAATCAATGCTTTTAAAACTATATCAATTCCCATTACTCTTGCTAACCACAATAATTCAGGTTGATTAAAAAAAATTGCGATATACGGAGAGGAAAACCATAAAATGATATACAAGAAAAGGGAAATAATCAAATTAATAAAAAAAACAGTGCTTTTATCGACTTCGGATATGGTTTTTTCTCTAATTAAGGCATGCGTAAAACCACTTTCCACTAAACTTGAGGATATAGCAAAAAATACTGAAAGCATTGCTATTAAACCAAAATCTGCTGGGGTCAGCAATCTTGCTAAAACAATACTTACTACAAATATGGAGACCCTTGTACCTAGCCTAGAAGTTAAAGTCCAAATAAATCCTGATATGGTCTTTTGGGCTAAGGACATTTTATTTTAAACATAGAAAAAATTAATTCATAATAAGTATTCATAGTATCTATTTTATAAACCTTAAAAGTATTTTAAGTTAATCTGTTTTCTTTCAATTCCAAATTTTGACTTATTCCAAAAACAATTATATTATTGGGTATATTTGTGCTTTTGATATATGTATTTGCTGCAATAATTACATTATTTGAATTATTTAATATCCTCAAAGCTTAAAGGTGTACCCTTTTCCAAATTAACCTTTGCTATTTTACCCAAAACAGTAGAATAATATTTAGGATGCAATCCTGCTCCCGGTCTAACAGACTTAATGTTTTCTGAAGTTAGCTTCTCCCCTTTTTTTATGGTATTAGATACAAATAAGGAACGTCTTCTCATTTTATTTCTCTCAGGTAAATCATATTTTATTTCACCTAGAGACTTTTCTGCTTCTCTAACAGCTTTCACCATTTCTGAAAACTCTTGTGGTTCCATAGAAAAAGCAGCATCAACACCACCATTTGATCGGTCTAAAACAAAGTGTTTTTCAATAACGGTTGCTCCAAGTGTAGTTGCAACGATAGGCACCGTACTACCAAAACTATGATCGGATAAACCTACTTTAACCTTAAAAGTATCTTTTAAATTTGGTATAGTTAGTAAATTAGACATTTCAGGAGTTGCTGGATATTCTGAAGTACACTTTAATAAAGTAATATCGTCATTATCCATTCTCCTACACGTATCAATTGCTAATTGAATATCACACAAACTTGCCATTCCTGTTGATATAATCATAGGCTTTCCTTTGGAAGCAACGTATTCAATTAAAGGAATATCCGTAATTTCTGGTGAAGCAATTTTATAAAGTTGTACATCCAAGCCTTCCAATAAATCAACTCCTTCTTTATCAAAAGGGGAAGAAAAAAAAGTGAGCTCTAAAGACTCTGCGTAATTTTTAATTTCTGCATGCCATTCATAAGGTAAACTACCTTGTGTAAAAAGCTCATAAAGGTTTTTTCCTTTCCATAGCCCATCTTTTCTAGGTCCGAAAAATTCGTTATTTACATCTAATGTTAAAGAGTCAGCTTTATAGGTCTGAATTTTAACGGCATCGGCTCCGGAAGCTGCAATCGCATCAATAGTCTTCAATGTAAGTGGTAAATCATTGTTATGGTTTGCAGATAATTCTGCAATAATAAATATTTCGCCGCCTTTTTTAATATTCATATAACATTTTTTGTTTTAATGTGAAATTTAATTAAAAATAAGATCTGTTACTCGATCTAAGCCCTTACCATCAATAATTTCAGACGCTTGTGTTGAAAGATTACTTCTTATTACGGAAGAATTTAAAACTAATTCTAAATTTAAAATAAATTTGTTTTCATTAAGCTCATCAATTAATCCCAAATCAATCAAAGTATTATATCGCTTTTGTAATAGATAACTGCCTTGCACGTTTGCTGAAGCATGCCCAATACTTATAACTGGTATTCCTAGGTACATTAATTCATAAGTACTAACTCCAAATGTACAAATTGCAATATCCGCATCAATTAATTCATTTTGATTATAAACTATAATTTTAATATATGAAGGTAATTTTTTGATTAAACTATTTAGATCTTTATCATGCATAAATACTTGCCCCTTTAAAATGCAAATATCCACATTCTTCAAATTTGAATTAGATAGCCATTCCGTTACTTTTAATAATACCCCTTTCGGATCACTACCTCCTGTTGTAACAACCAGTTTTAATCTACTGGTATTTTTCTTATTTCTAATTCTGTTTTTCTTAATTTCCTGAATATCCCGATTAATAATTACATAATCGGGACCATAGAAGAATTTAACATCTGATTTGTCCCATAATTTGTTTTTTAATATAGTACCTGAAGTATGAGCTGAAGGAAGAATATATTTATCTGCATAAAAACAAGCTGGTCTAAAATAATGAAAAAGAATAACTTGGATTTTTTTTCTAAGTTTAATCAAAAATTCGGGATCATAATTATATATGTTATCAATAAATAAAACATCTCCCTTTGTCTGATCTACATATTTAAGAATATTTTTTTCTTCACTTTCATTGCAAAGCAAATTTATTACTTGAATATCTTTATTTTTTAATATAGATTTTGAATAACTATCTAATTTTGAAATAAATATGATTTTATTATTTTTATCCCTTTTTAATATATTATCAGCAATAGATTTACATCGAACTATATGACCTAATCCAATTTCTTGATAACCATCTACTCTAAATATTATTTTCATTATTCTACTTTCCCAATAACACGTGCAGGGTTGCCGACTACTTTTGTGTAATCTGGTACATCTTTTATTACATTCGAATGTTGACCAACTAAAGACCATTCGCCAATAATTACCCTATCTAATGTCGTTGCATTAACCCCAAGGAAGGCTCCTTGTTTTAAATGCACATGAGCACCAATTATTGAATTAGAAGTAACATACGCATAATCATCTACTCTACAATTATGGCCAACAGTTGCATGTCCAAAAATTTGAATAAAATTACCAACTTTTACATTGGGTCCAACAATTGAGAATGCTTGAATACTTACACCATTTCCTATACTTGCCGAACTTGCAATAACTGCTTTTGGATGTATTAAGGTAGCAAATCGATCTAATGGAATCTTTAAATTATGAAGTTTTGGTAAAAATTTAAAATTTAATTTAGTTGATATCAATGCATAGAAAAAATATACATCTTCTTCCTTCAAATATTTTTTTACAACATCATGTTCTACTTTACCTAAAATTGGATAGCCATTTATCGGTTTCTCTTCAAAATCATTTAAAAAACCTAATATTTCCCATTTATTATCCTCCTTATTAATGTCTTCAATAATTTGAGCAATTACAGTTCCATTTCCATAACCGCCAATAATAATTATTTTCATTTTGCTTTTAGTTTAATAAGATTCTGTCTTTTTATTATTCTTTCAGCCTTAACAACTAAAGGTGGACCTATAAATTTTCCATTTATGATTGCAACTCCTTTTCCACTCTTTTGTGCCTCTTCAAATAAACTAAATATTTCCTTAGCTTCATTTATTTCTTCTAATGAAGGGGAATAATGCTTATTTACTAGTTCATTTTGTTTTGGATGCAAAACCCACATTCCTGCATATCCCAAAGTTCTTCCTTTTTGTAAATGTCTTTCAAGACCCTCTAAATTATGAACATGAATATAAGCCGCATCGATCGGAATTAAATTATGAGTTCTAGCCACCATAGATACCCATGCACGTGGAGAAAAGATACTCGTTGCTTCTTCAAAGTCACGAATCCCTTCTAAATCACTTACAAAATCTTCCGAACCAAAACCTAAAGCCACATTCCTTTCAGAGGCTTTTGCAATCTCATTTGCATTAACAATAGAAGCTGCTGTTTCTAATATCGGTATTATTTTAAATTTTCCTTTTTCAAACCCTTTTTCATACTCAATAATTTCTAGTAGCTTATCAAAGAATATAATGTCATCTGCCGTATTTGTCTTTGAAAACAAAAATCCAGTAACACCAGGAATTGTAAGTTGGTGTACATCTTGTAACAAAAGTCCCGTTTGAATATCGTTAATTCTAATAAAAACTTCAAAATCTTTAAACAAGCCTGATTCAATATTCTTTTTAATTAAATCTCTGGCTGATTGTTTATTTGACACTGGCAAAACAGAATCCTCAACATCAAGCAATATAATATCTGCTTTAGAATTTGACGCACTTAATTGTAACTTTTCATTATGTCCTGGAACAAACATTAAACTGCGCATTAAATATTCATTTTTTTTCATAATTAATCTTCCAATTTTTTAATTAAAATATTTCTTCTAAATTTAATAACTTCAATTCCGTTTTGGTTATAACCAATAGTCTCAACATATACAATACCTCTATCATTTTTTGATTTTGACATTCTTTTATTAAGAATTTTAGTTTTTGAATATAAAGTATCATTAATAAAAGTTGGAGCCAAATGTTTAATTTCTTCGTAACCTAAATTCGCAATTGCTTTACCACTAATATCCATCACAGTCATATGAACAACTAAACAAAAAACTAAAGTACCCGGGACTAAAACTTGTCCATGCTGATTTTTATTACAATAATCAATGTTTGTGTGAACTGGATGATGATTCATTGTTAATAGACTAAATAAATTATTATCGCTTTCAAAAATAGTTTTTGATTGGCAATGCACTATCTCTTGGCCTATCTCGAACTCGTCGAAATAATGCCCCATTTTATTTGCTTTCATTTCTGTTATTCCAATTAACAATGTTAATAATTCTTCTTACCTGAGGTTTTTCATAGATTCTTCCATTAATTTTTTTTACAGATATCTTATCATTTTTTATATCCATTATATAAGGGTAAACTAATAAAGCTTCACGTATTTCTTCATCTGAATAAAATTGAATTTTATTTAATATCTCTATTTGCTTCGGGTGAATAATGAACTTCGCATCGAACCCCATTGAAAACCCATTTAAGGTTTCATCAATAAATTCTTCATCCGCATCTAAATTGAGAGAAACTATATCAATTGCTTCCAAACTATGCGCTTTAGCTATATTTAAAATGGTATTTCGAGCAAATGATAAATTTTCTAAGGTTTGTTTCATACCCATAGCATTACTATAATCATAATTACCCAGCCCTACAAATTTAATATTAAGTAAGTTACTTCTTATTATTTCTGTTAAATTTATTAATCCAGCTGGGTGCTCAACTAGTAAAATAAATTTAAAACTATCAAAATTGTCATTTGATATTTTAATTATTTTGTTTAACGCTCGAATTTGATCTAAATCACAAACTTTTGGAATCAAAAAGTTTTTAAACCCCATTTCAATTAGCTCTAAAATAATACTAGAGTTTATTTTGTTATCATCACTATACAAATTTGGACGAACATATGTATTATCGGTAATTTGAATATTCTTTAAGTTTTTAAGAGCAGTATTTTTTTCACTCTTTGATATCGAATCTTCCAAATCATAAACATAATAGTTAGCATTAATAGAAGGAGCTTTCTTTATGAATTTAATATTATTCGCTGGAACAAAAAAGAATGTTTTCAACATTTTTAAATTATTTTTTTATCAATTGCCTTTTAATTAAATATTTGAATTTATATTCCGCTACATCCCAATCTTCAAAAGTGTCAATATCTTGTGCAAACATTTCCGGAATTTCAAACGCAAATTTATTTTCACCTTTTAATCCCGTCTTAAATTGCATCCAATAGAACATACCGGCGTCGAAAAATGCAGGTTCAAGGTCTTGTGATCTTGTCGTTGCATGTGTAGAATCCATAAAGGATATTTTACCCTGATCTAGCTTAAGTGCTCTTTGTACAGGATACGAAAATTTAACAACAGGTCTTATAGAGTCTGCCTTTCTTGCTATTAAATTGTCATAACCTTCTTTGATTATCTTTGGAGTAATAAAGGGTGCTGTTGCCAAAACACAACAAATGTTTTTATATTTTTTTCTATTATGAATACAATCTTCTTTAAACTCTTCAATTACGTCTGAAAGAGTTGCGAAATCATCTGAATTTTTAATAGATCTTTTAAAAATACCAGCTCCATGCATTTTTGCAATCTCAGCAATCTCTGTATCGTCTGTAGAAACCATAACCTCATCAAATAATTGAGATTTCATAGCTGCCTCAATAGAATAAGCAATTATTGGTTTTCCTAAAAATAATTTAATATTTTTACGAGGAATTCGCTTACTTCCACCTCTGGCGGGAATTATCGCTATGTTATTTGTTTTTTTCATTATTTTGAAACAAACTTTATGACTTTTTCTATCACAAAATTCTGCTCTTCGTTTGATAAGCTAGGATACATGGGCAAACTAATACAATTGTCATAATAGTTTTCCGCATGTTTTAAATCGGCTAGACCATATCCAATCTTATGATAATAAGGTAAGGTATGTACAGGGATATAATGAATTTGAGCATAGATTTGATACTCTCTTAAATAATCATACAATCCTTTTCTATCATCAACTTCTACGACAAATAAATGGTGTGCGTTTAATGCGTTCTCTGGTAAACTTTGAAACTTTATTTTTCCAAGAAAAGCTTCTTTGTAAGTAGTGGCTATTTCATTCCTTCTAATAACTCCTTTACCATTTTTTGCAAGTTGAGTAATCCCCAATGCAGATTGTATATCCGTTAATCTATAATTAAACCCTAGCTCTTGCATTTCATAAAACCAACCACCATGGTTTTCTGACATATGTTCTTTTGTGATGCCATGTGATCTTAACAATAATAGTTTTTTATAGTGCTCTTCAGAATTGGTGGTCACCATACCTCCTTCACCACAAGCAATATGTTTTACCGGGTGGAAAGAAAAAATACCTAAATCTGCATAATTGCCATTTCCACAATTTTGTTTGTTCCCTTTTGAGTCTGTAAAATAACCTCCGGGAGCATGACAGGCGTCTTCTATAATCCATAGATCATGTTTATTTGCTAATTCTCTAAACGTTTCTAAATTTACTGGCAACCCTCCAAAATCAACTGGAATAATCCCTTTAAAAAAACCTTTGGGTTTACTTTCAATAAGTCTTTGTGTACTCTCTAAAGACAGTAAATAGGTGTCAGAATCAATATCTGCGAACCACACCTCTCCCTCTGCATAACGCACACAATTTGCCGATGCAGCAAAAGTGATTGGCGTTGTTATAACACGCTCATCTTCTTTTAATCCCATTGTTAACACTGCAAGGTGTAACCCTGCAGTGGCATTATTTATGGCAACAGCATATTTAGAACCAACATATTCAGCAAATTTAACTTCAAATTCCTTAACCTTTGGCCCCTGAGTTAAAAAATCAGCCTGCAATGTTTTTACCACGGCATCAATATCTTCTTGTGTGATGCTTTGTCTTCCGTAAGGTATTGGTTGCATTAGAGTTTAAAATTTGAATCTACATGTTCTTTAATTAAGCTTCTAAGGCTTTCAATTGTTTCCCATTCGTCATTCTCTCCAGAATTATAGCTAAAACCTTCAGTAACCTTCTTAGCTTTAAAACGACTGACAAAATCTTCTAATTTGAAATTGGTTTTTTGAGGAAGAATAGCATAGTATTTTCCTAGATCCCAAGTATTAAAAGAATCTGACATAGTTATCATTTCCTCATGTAATTTTTCTCCTGGGCGAATTCCAACAGTTTCTTGTTTACATTCCGGAGCAATTGCGGTAGCAACATCAGTAATTTTATAGGATGGGATTTTTGGAACAAAAATTTCACCTCCCCAAGCCGTTTCAATGGCATTAAAAACCATTTCGCAACCATCTTCTAAACTAATATTAAAACGTGTCATTCTATCATCTGTAATTGGTAAAACACCTTCTTTTCTCTTATTCAAAAAGAAAGGCATTACAGAACCATTAGACCCCATTACATTGCCATATCTAACTACTGAAAATTTAATATCTCTAGATCCTTTAATATTGTTCGCGGCGACAAATAATTTGTCAGAAGCTAATTTAGTTGCTCCATATAGGTTTATGGGTGCAGCTGCTTTATCAGTTGATAATGCTACCACATTTTTTACTCCGGTTTGAAGCGCAGCATTGATCACATTTTCAGCTCCTAAAATATTTGTCTTAACACATTCCATAGGATTATATTCAGCTAAATGTACATGTTTCATTGCTGCTGCATGTATGACAATATCAATCCCCTCAAAAGCCCTTAATAATCGTTTTTCATCTCTGACATCACCAATAAAATATCTTATTGCAGGATATTTAGTATCCGGATAATCCATTGCCATCTGGAAATGTTTTTGTTCATCTCTAGATAGGATTACCAACCTTTTTACATTTGGAAACCGCTTAAAAATAATTTTGGTAAATGTTTTTCCAAAAGAACCTGTTCCTCCTGTAATTAATATTGATCTATTATTTAAATCTAGCATCTTATTTTATTTAAAATTTGAATTTAAAATACTCTAAATTATTTTAGTTTATCCCTAACTATTTTATATAATTTTATTAAGTCTACACAGCTCCGCTCTTATCAGTCCCATTTTTATTTAAAATAGCACTAATTTAGGCTCAATTAATTATCTGTAAAGATAGATTTTTAACAGGAAAGAATAGGCTTATTTTAAGGCAAAATAGCGAAGAAATTAACAAAGTATCAACAATATTTTTCTATTACAGCAGTATAAATATCATTAATTTGTACAAATTTTTAATTCAAAAAAAATAGATGATATTAATCAATAAATTAGATTCTTCTTGAAATTTAAAATATCATTTGCTTGTCATAAAATAATTTCAAAAAGCAGTTAAAATAAAGAAGTTTCTTAAAACGAACTATTTTAATTCAAAATTATGATAGATCAGTTAAGATTTATTTAATTCCAAATATTTACCCACAAACACTTTAATACCTTCCTCTATAGTAGTTGAAGGTTTAAAATCAATATACTCAAATAAGCTCTCAACATTGGCATAGGTAGCCGATACGTCACCAGGTTGCATTGGTTTGTATACTATCTTCCCTTTTTTGCCTAGGGCTTTTTCTACTGCATGCACATAATCCATCAAT
>VAPL010056940.1_pt1 | contig 29364 bp, 30 predicted proteins | sample 3395061 | NCBI WGS metagenome assembly VAPL01 (sample SAMN08290444, study PRJNA428436) | hydrothermal vent metagenome | isolation source: Deep-sea hydrothermal vent chimney 2 | place: Pacific Ocean: Juan De Fuca Ridge | depth 2182 m m | reverse complement strand
CTTCGCCTTCGCCCCTGCTGAAGGAGGCCGGCGCGCAACTGGGCGCTTACTTCGATGGCCGGCTTAAGCAATTCGATCTGCCGCTGGCCCCCCACGGCACGGACTTCCAGCGGAACGTCTGGCGGCTTATGGTAGATATTCCTATTGGCTGTTCGCGTACATATGGCGACCTGGCCCAGGACCTGAAAAGTTCCGCCCGGGCGGTCGGCGGGGCTTGCGGCAAAAACCCTATCGCCATCATTATTCCCTGTCACCGCGTGCTGGCGGCGAGCGGTCGTATCGGTGGCTACAGCGGTGGCGACGGGCCGCCGACCAAGCGCCGGCTGTTGCGCCTGGAGGGGCTGATCTAGGCTTTAGCTGTTCATGGAATCGAAGAAGTCTTCGTTGGTCTTCGAATCCTTGAGCTTGGTAAGCAGGAATTCCATGGCATCAACCACGCCCATGGGCATCAGGATACGCCGCAGCACCCACATTTTCGACAGCGTACCTTTGTCCACCAGCAATTCTTCCTTGCGGGTGCCGGACTTGGTGATGTCGATGGACGGCCACACCCGTTTGTCCGACAGCTTGCGGTCGAGGATGATTTCCGAGTTGCCGGTGCCCTTGAATTCCTCGAAAATTACCTCGTCCATGCGCGAACCGGTGTCGATCAGGGCGGTCGAAATAATCGTTAGCGAGCCGCCTTCCTCGATATTGCGGGCCGCCCCGAAAAATCGCTTCGGGCGTTGCAGGGCGTTGGCGTCGACGCCGCCGGTCAGCACCTTGCCCGATGACGGTACGCAGGTGTTATAGGCGCGCGCCAGGCGGGTGATGGAATCGAGCAGGATAACCACGTCGCGTTTGTGTTCGACCAGCCTTTTCGCTTTTTCCAGGACCATTTCGGTGACCTGGACGTGCCGGGTCGCCGGTTCGTCGAAGGTCGACGAAACCACTTCGCCCTTGACCGAGCGGGACATGTCGGTGACTTCTTCCGGGCGTTCGTCGATCAGCAGGACAATCAGATAGCATTCCGGGTGGTTGGTCGATATGGCCTGGGCGATATTTTGCAGCATCACCGTCTTGCCGGTCCTGGGCGGGGCCACGATCAGCGCCCGCTGGCCCTTGCCGACCGGACAGATCAGGTCGATGACCCGCGACGTGCGGTCCTTTACCGTTGGGTCCTCTATTTCCATTTTCAGGCGCTCGTCCGGATACAGCGGCGTCAGGTTGTCGAAATTGATCCGATGGCGGACCTTTTCCGGGTCTTCGAAATTGATGTTGTTGACCTTCAACAGGGCGAAATAGCGCTCGCCGTCTTTCGGCGAACGGATCTGGCCTTCCACCGTGTCGCCGGTACGCAATCCGAAACGGCGGACCTGGCTGGGGCTGACGTAAATATCGTCGGGGCCGGGCAGGTAGTTGGATTCCGGCGAGCGCAGGAAGCCGAAGCCGTCCTGCAGTACCTCGATTACGCCGTCGCCGAATATGGCGACATCGTTTTCCGCCAGTCTTTTCAAAATCGCGAACAGCATGTCCTGTTTCCGCAGGGTGCTGGCGTTTTCTATTTCCAGCTCTTCGGCATAGGCCAAAAGTTCGGCGGGAAGCTTTAACTTCAGTTCTTTGAGTTGCATGATATTTTCTGGTCTGGGTCTGTCGAATCGGGGATGGTTTTAGCGGGGGAGGAATGCGGGGGTCACCGTTGCGGTGCGAAACAGTTCTTTGCGGCTTTCGGTTTTTAAAAGTCAGCGCAGAACATGCCGTTCGGCTGCCGCCCCGCTGGAAAAGCGTCGGCGTCGCTTACCAATTAATCAATCCGCGGGAAAATAGCAAGCCCCTAATTTTTCAAGGCCAATTTGGCTTAAGCACCACCATGATAACGATCAGGATCATCAGTATTGTCGGCGCCTCGTTGGCGTAGCGATAAAATTTCTGGCTTCTGGTATTGCCATCAACGGCGAAATCCCGCTGCCATTTGGTCATCAACATATGCAGCGCCACCAGCCCGGCGGCGGCGGCCAGCTTTATGTACAGCCAGCCCGACAGCAACGCCGCGCCGCCATTGACCAATAACAGGCCGCCGAACAACAGCGAACTCAGCATGGCCGGATTCATGATCGCCCGCAACAGCCGGCGTTCCATGATCTTGAAAAGCTCAGAAGTCTCCGAACCCGGCGTCGCTACCGCATGATAAACAAACAGCCGGGGCAGATAGAGCAGCCCTGCCATCCAGGCAATAACGCTGATAATATGCAGCGCCTTGGCCCATAGGAATTCTGTCGCCGAAAGCTCAAACATCGGATTTCCTCTAATTCAACGGACAGGCCGGGCAATCGTCCGGACACGCCCGCGCCCCGTCGCCCGAGGTTATAACAGCGGCGGCGGCGCTGTCACCCCCGTTTAGGGCATTCACGACAAGCCCTTTCAGGGCGGCGATGAAGGCCGGGTTATCGGCTACTGTCGGGGCCCGGCAGTAGGCCGGCACCTTTAGCTTTTCGGCCAGTTCACGATATTCGATATCCAGTTCCACCAGGGTTTCGGCATGTTCCGAAACGAACGACACCGGGACCATCACCACCGCCTTGCCGTCACCGGCGGCGCGGGCTATTTCGTCTTCGGTCGACGGCCCGATCCATTGCAGCCGCCCGACCCGGCTCTGGTAACACACCGTCCAGTCCAGATTATCGATGGCCAGTTTATCGACAATGCCTTTGACGGTCAGTTCGACCTGTCGCGGATAGGGATCGCCGGCATCGACAATTTTTTTCGGCAAACCATGGGCCGAAAACAGCACTCTCGGCGGCGCCGTCTGCGCCGCCCTGGCGATGGCGGCGGCGGTCAGGCCGGCCACCGCCCCGGTAAAGCCCCGGTTTGCCGGATAGCAGCAAACGGCATGGCTCGGCGCATCCAGTCCCGCCACCCCGGCGGCGCGGTTCCAGTCGGTCAGCGAGGAACCCGTCGTCGTCGTCGAAAATTGCGGATACAGCGGCAGCAGGACGATCCGGTCCGGATCATATTTTTTTACCAGCGCCGCCGTTTCATCGGCCAGCGGATGCCAGTAGCGCATGGCGATGAATATCCTGAAATCACCGGCCCCATTCAATTGTTCCTGCAGGGCGGCGGCCTGACTGCTGGTGCCCCGCAACAGTGGCGACCAGCCGCCGATGCGGCGGTATATTTGCCGTGCCGTCCTGGTCCTGCGGCGGGAAATATATTGCGCCAGCAGCCAGCGCATGGGCTGTGGTGCGCCGATGATAGCCTTGTCGCTGAACAGGTTGTACAGAAACGGCTGAACCGCCTCAAGGCTGTCCGGCCCGCCCAGATTGAACAGCACGACGGCGGTTCTCATGACCCCCAGTCACGGATAATCCGGCTAAGCCGCGCCACATGTTCCGGCGGCGTCTGGGGCAGAATACCGTGCCCCAGATTGAAGATAAACGGGCCGCCGGTCAGGTTTTGCAGAATTTGCCGTATTTCGACCTCCATGCGATCGCCGCCGGCGATCAGCGCCATGTTATCAAGATTTCCCTGCACCGTGCACAGCGGTTGCAGGACCCGGGAAGCCCAGTCTATCGGCACCGTGTGATCCAGGCTGACTCCGTCGACGCCGGTCCGTTCTATGAAGGTCGGATAAAGCAGGCCGGCGCCGCGCGGGAAACCGATCACCGGCACATGCGGGTGCGCCGCCTTGATTTTCCTGACAATCGCCGCCGTCGGTTCCAGCACCCATTTTTCGAACTGCGACGGGCCCAGCACCCCGGCCCAGGTATCGAACAGCTGAATAACCTCGGCGCCATGGTCTATCTGGGCAATCAGATATGCCGATGTCGCCTCGACCAGCAGCTGGATCAGGCGGCCGAAGCCATCGGGATCGCTATAGGCCCAGGTCCGGCAGGCGGTGTAATCCTTGCTGCCGTGACCTTCGACCATATAGGTCGCCACCGTCCACGGCGACCCGGCGAAACCGATCAGCGCCGTTGCCGCCGGTATTTCCCGGGAAAGCCGTTTGACGGTCTCGTAAACCGGGGCCAGATGATCGTGCAGGCGGTCCACACTCAATCGCCCCAGATCGGCGGCCCCGCGCACCGGTTCCAGAACCGGCCCCTGGCCTTCCCTGAATTCCACCTTTTGCCCCAGCGCGTCCGGAATCACCAGAATATCGCTGAACAGAATCGCCGCATCCATGCCGAAACGGCGGAGCGGTTGCAGAGTCACTTCCACCGCCAGATCCGGCGTATAGCAAAAATCCAGGAAGTTTTTACAACCGCCGCGAATTTCGCGATATTCCGGCAGGTATCGGCCGGCCTGGCGCATCAGCCAGAATGGCGGCCTGGGCAGGGTTTCTCCGTTAAGGGCGCGTAGGAAATATTTTGTCATGTGCTCTCTGGGCAGGGATCAAGGGGCGCTGAAAAAACATTATCCGAGACGGTCCCGTTACCCTACCCTAATAATATATTTTATAAAAAAAGGCAGTTGTGGTTGTAGTCCGGATGATAACGGGGATTAAAATTTATCAACAGTTTATCCGGAAGCAGCGGAGCAACCACGGAAGCGATCCGCCGTATTGTGAATTAACCGCCCGGAATGGGCAAATATATGCGTTATAATTGGGTGAATCAGGTGGAAAAGATATCCACGATAAAGTTATCGGCTATATTTCCATTAGCAATATCGGTCGCGGGGGCTCTTGATTATGACAGGTATGTATTTAGGGGCTTCGGGGATGATTTTCGAAAAACAGGGGAATAACGGAATTATCCACATATCGTCATCGAGTTATATCGTTGAGTATTTTTCCGACAGTTAGACAGGGCTATGGCAAACAGATTATTTCATCTTCATCTGGTGTCGGATTCGACCGGCGACACCCTTCACATGGTAACCAGGGCATCGCTGGTGCAGTTCGACAATATCGAAGCCACCGAACATATCTGGAGCATGGTCCGCAACCGGGAACAGATTCAGGAAGTCCTTGACGCCCTGAAGGAAAATCCGGGTTTCGTCCTTTATACGGTTGTCGATGCTAATCTTCGCCGCCAGCTGGAAGACGGCTGCCGGGAATTGAAGGCGCCGTGTATTCCCATTCTGGATACCATAGTCAATGCCCTGGGCGGCTACCTGGATATCGAAACCCATGCCGCGCCGGGTCGTCAGCATGTACTGGACGCCGATTACTTCGGCCGCATCGAAGCCATGCATTTTGTGCTTAACCATGATGACGGACAATCGACCAGGACCCTTGATGAAGCCGACGTCATCATCGTCGGCGTCTCGCGGACATCGAAGACACCGACTTGCATTTATCTGGCCAACCGGGGCCTGAAGGCGGCCAACGTGCCGATCGTGCCGGGTTGCCGGTTGCCGGACGAATTGATGCAGGCGGAAAAGCCGTTGATCGTCGGGCTGACCAACGATGCCCGGCAACTGGTGCAAATTCGCCGCAACCGGCTGCGTTCCCTGGGCCAGGACGAAGAAACCGATTACGTCGATATTGAAACCGTGACGCGCGAAATCAGAGACGCCAAGCGGCTTTATACAAGGCAGGGCTGGCCGGTTATCGATGTCACGCGTAAATCGATCGAGGAAGTCTCGGCCAACATACTGCAACTGTACAATCACCGGCTGGAACAAATCAGTGATTAAGTCCGGCGTTATCGGCTGGCCGGTCGGCCATTCCCTGTCGCCACGGCTGCACGGTTACTGGCTGCGACGGTATAACATAAACGGCTCCTACCGGGCCCTGCCGGTGCGGCCCGAAGAATTGCCATCGGCGGTTCAGGATTTAATCGCCGGGGGTTATCGCGGCTGCAATGTAACCGTCCCCCACAAAGAAGCCGTGATGACCTGTCTTGACGGAATATCGGCAAAAGCCCGGCGCATCGGCGCGGTCAACACGATCGTCATCGAAGATGGCGCCGCCAAGGGCGACAATACCGATGGTTTTGGCTTTATGGAAAATCTTGCCGCCGGGGCCCCCGGCTTCGCCGCCGCCGATGGGCCGGCGGTGGTGCTTGGGGCCGGCGGTGGCGCCCGCGCCGTGGTCGCGGCGCTGATCGATGCCGGGGCCCGCGATATCAGGCTGCTTAACCGGACCCGCGAACGGGCCGAAAAGCTGGCCGCCGACCTGGGCGGGCCGATTTCCGTTCTGGACTGGCGGCAACGGTCCGGCCGCCTGGATGGCGCGGCCCTGCTGGTCAACGCCACAACCATGGGCATGACCGGCGCCCCGCCCCTGGAGATATCCCTTGATGGCCTGGCCGCGACGGCGCTTGTCACCGATCTGGTTTATGCGCCGTTGCAGACAAATCTTCTGGCCGCCGCCGCCGCCCGGGGCAACCCGGTCGTCGACGGTATCGGCATGTTGCTGCATCAGGCCCGGCCCGGCTTCGCCGCCTGGTTCGGGGTCGAACCGCAGGTTGACGACGGCCTGCGCCGCCATGTTCTGGCCGGGATGAAGCCGTGAAGATTATCGGCCTGACCGGCTCTATCGGCATGGGTAAATCGTGCGCGGCACAGGCCTTTCGTTCCTGCGGCGTGGCGGTCTACGACGCCGACGCCGAAATTCACAAGCTGCTGGCCGCCGGCGGCGGTGGCGTCGCCGATGTCGCCCGGGCGTTTCCGGGGGTCCTTGGCCGGGATGACCGGGACCGCGATTATATAAACCGGGCCAGGCTGGCCGCCCTGGTTTTCGGCGATGATCCGGCCCTGCGCCGCCTGGAAGGTATCCTGCACCCCCTGGCCGGCCGGGCCAAGGCCAGGTTTATCGCCCTGGCCGGGCGGCGCGGCGAATCGATGGTGGTGCTGGATATACCGTTGTTGCTGGAAACCGGCGGCGATGCCGATTGCGATTTTGTCGTTGTCGTCAGCGCCCCGCCGTTTGTCCAGCGGCAACGGGTGCTGCGCCGCCCCGGCATGACTCCGGAACGGCTGCAATCGATTTTGGCCAGGCAAATTCCCGATCATGAAAAACGGCGGCGGGCGGATTTCGTGGTGCGGACCGGACTAGGCCGCGCCTTCAGCTTGCGCGCCATCGCCGGGTTTGTCAGAATTGTCGGAGATTTTTCATGAATAAGGGTATCGGCCATGCGTGAAATTGTTCTCGATACGGAAACTACCGGGCTTAACCCGCTGGGCGGCCATCGCATCGTCGAGATCGGCTGCGTCGAGCTGGAAAATCACATGCTTACCGACAGCACCTATCACCAATATATAAACCCCGAACGGGATATGCCCGAGGCGGCCTTCGCCATCCACGGGCTGTCACGGGAATTTCTGTCGGGCCAGCCGCTGTTCGTCGATATCGCCGATGACTTTCTGGCCTTTATCGGTTCGTCGCCGCTGATTATCCACAATGCCTCGTTTGATATCGGCTTTATCAACGCCGAACTGGCCCGGATCAACCGCGCGGCGGTGCCGATAACCCGCGCCATCGATACCGTGGCCATGGCCCGGCAGAAATTTCCCGGCGCCCAGGCCAGCCTGGATGCGCTGTGCCGCCGCTTCGGGATCGATAATTCCGGTCGCCAACTGCACGGGGCATTGCTCGATTCGGAACTGCTGGCCGAAGTTTATCTGGAACTGATCGGCGGTCGCCAGCCGGGGCTGGTGCTGTCGGGACAAACCGGACCCGGCGGCCCGGACCGGACGACGCCGGAAAACGGCCCGGCGGCGGAAGTCCTGCCGCCCCGGCCGCACCAGCCGACCGCCGCAGAACTGGCCGCCCATGCCGAATTTATCGACCGTCTTGACGATCCGGTGTGGAAGCTTGGCTAGTCCCTAATTCTTGTCGGCGCCGTTACCGCCCTTGTCGCCGCCGCCGTCCGCCTCGGCCTGTTGCTGCTGGAACATCGCAACGAAATCAACCGGGGCCAGCATTAGCGGCGGGAAGCCGCCGTCCCGGGTGGCATCGGCGACGATGTTGCGGGCGAACGGGAACAACAACCTGGGGCATTCGATCAACAGCACCGCCTGCAGGTGTTCCTGGGGCACGTTCAGGGTAAAAACCCCGCCATAGACAAGTTCGGTCATGAAGGCGGTGGTATCGCCGATGCTACATTCGCCGCGAATATGAAGCTGGACTTCGAACACATTTTCCTGCAACGGCTGGGCGTTGACGTTGACATTAATGCTGACGTCGGGGGAACTGGACTGCAATTGCGTGAAGATACCGGGTGTCGCCGGGGCCTCGAACGACAGATCCTTGATATACTGCGCGTTAATGGCGATCGGTGCGGTCGCGGCCTCGGTGTTTTCCGCATCTGCCTCTTTTTCCGTCGCCTCTTTCGCTTCTTCGGTCATTTTGAACGGGCCCCGTTAAATTAATTGCAAATCAGTGGCTAACACGGAACGGGCTGTAAAAACAACCACCCTATTGCGGTGGCCGTAACCTGTTTTTCGGATCGTTCGGGTCCTGCGGACCGGGCCGGTCGCCGCCGTCGACTTCGTAATACTCGCCATCGATAATTGTCGCGCCGCCGCCGCCATGCATCGAAACCGACAGCCGCCGGACCAGCCCGCCCAGAATGAAAGACCGAAAAGGCGGCACGAACAGTAAAAAACCGACCGCGTCGGTAACGAACCCCGGCGTCAGCAACAACAGCCCGGCGATGGCCAGGCACAGCCCGTCAAAAAGCTCGGCTACCGGCGGCCTGCCGGCGTTCATGCTTTCCTGAGCCCGTTTCAGGGTCGCCAGACCCTGGCGGCGCAACAGGGCGGCGCCGATAGCGGCGGTCAGCACCACGCCGGCCAGCGTCGGCCACAGGCCGAGAATTTCTCCGGCCTGAATGAAGACGGCGATTTCCACGATCGGCACGGCGATCATCAGCAGCAGGATTAGCCCGACCATTTATCAAACGCTCCTTGGTATAATTTCATCTATGCACCTTGTTCGCCAAGCCAGGACACCTTATTTAAGGTACGGAGCCGGTAAGTCAAATGCCGGCAAACCGGAACCGGCCCGCCGGCGCCCCTTGGTATTGCTGGACCTTGACCGGGTAAGCCGCTAACCTGCCCGGCAGGGTCACGCGCGCAAGGATTTTTCGGGCGCTATTTAGTAACAGGACGCATGTAAGGCTATTGTTTAATTATTATGGGTAACGGCTTCCAATTCTTCGATATTATTCTTTTCGCGATGATCGCGGTCTTCCTGATTTTGCGCCTTCGCAGCGTCCTTGGGCGCCGGGATGGCGACGAGGGCGGGCTGCCCGATATTTTCGACCGCCTGCTGAACCCGAATAAAAAGCCCGGCCCCGGGGCCAAGGCCGGCGCCGACGGCAATGTTGTCAAGCTCGCCGACAAGCCACCATCCGGCGCCGAGCCCGAACCGTCGCCGCAAACACCCCTTGGCGCCGGCGTCGCCGCCATCACCGCCGTCGATCCCGGCTTCGATCTGGCCGAATTCGTCTCCGGCGCCCGGATGGCCTTCGAATTAATACTAAGCGCCTATGCCTCGGGCGATTCCGGCGCCCTGAAACCGCTGCTGGGGGCCGATGTCTTCGCCAACTTCGACAAATCCATTCGCGACCGCGAGGCCGCCGGCCAAGCCATGGAAGAAACCCTGGTTTCCATCAAATCCGCCGAAGCCATCGAGGCCGAACTGGCGGGCGACGAGGCGCAGGTCACGGTGAAGCTGGTAAGCGAGCAGGTACACGCGCTGTTCGATGCCGATGGCGAGGTTATCGAAGGCGATCCCAATCAGGTCATTACCGTCACCGATTTCTGGACCTTCGTACGCAATACCAAGGCCCGCGATCCGAACTGGACGCTGGTCGCGACCCGTAGCCTGGACTGATCCGCCGTGGGCCGGTCGGTCGCCCTGATCCTGCTTGCCGCCCTTTCTCTGCTGGTTTCGGCCTGTGTCTCCGCGCCGCCCCCCCCACCACCGCCACCGGAAGCGCCGCCGCCCGCCGTCAGGGCCGCCGCCCCGGAGCAAAAACTGTCTTTGGTCAGGACCACATTCGAAAAACTGCCGGGCTGGCGCGGCGACAGCCACATGGCGGCCATCGCGCCGTTGCTCCGGTCGTGCCGCCGCCTGGCGAATATGGCCGACCAAAAGCGGCTCGGTTACGGCGCCGCCGCCGCCGGGACCGTCGCCGCCTGGCGGCCTATTTGCGCGGCGGCAGGCCAGCTGTCGGGCCGGGACGCGGCCCTGGCGCGGCGCTTTTTCGAACGCTGGTTCGATCCCTATCTGGCCACCGCCGATGGCCGGCCCGAAGGCCTGTTCACCGGCTATTTTGAAATGGAACTGAAGGGATCGTGGATAAAAACCGGCACATACACAACGCCGATTTACGAATTGCCGCCCGACGTAGCAACCGCCGATCTGGGTGAATTTCGGGCCGGCCAAAAGGGCGGCCTGGTCGGCAAGATCGCCGGCAAGCGGTTTGTTCCCTACGATACCCGGGCCGAAATCGACGGCGGTTCGATCGCCGACCGGGGGAGCCAGCCGATACTGTGGGTCGACAGCCCCGTCGACGCCTTCTTCCTGCATGTGCAGGGTTCCGGTCGGGTCATTATGGGCGATGGCTCAATCGTCCGCCTGGGCTATGCCGGACGCAACGGGCGGCCCTACCGGTCGATCGGCGCCGAACTGATCCGGCGCGGCGAACTGACCCGCGAACGCACTTCCATGCAGTCGATCCGGGCCTGGCTGCGGGACCACCCCGGCCAGGCCGCCGCCCTGATGGCGGGCAATCCGTCCTATATATTTTTCCGCGTGGTCGAGGGCGCCCTGAAACCGCTGGACCCGCAACAGGGGCCGGTCGGGGCCGCCGGGGTGCCGTTGACGCCGGGCCGCAGCCTGGCCGTCGATCGCCGCTACATACCCTTGGGGCTGCCGGTCTGGCTCGACACCACCGACCCGCTCGATCCCGGACAGCCGCTGCGCCGGCTGGTCATTACCCAGGATACCGGCAGCGCCATCAAGGGCCCGGTGCGCGGCGACCTGTTCTGGGGCTTCGGCGCGGCGGCGGCGATGCGGGCCGGCCTGATGAAGCAGCCGGGGCGTTATTTCCTGTTGCTGCCGAAGCGGCGCTGAGCGGATCATGGCCGCCACCCCGCCCGCCCCGCCGTATGTCGGACTGTTCGTCACCTGCCTGGTCGATCTGTTGCGGCCCAGTATCGGTTTCGCCGCCGTCCGCCTGCTGGAAGCCGCCGGCTGCCGGGTCGATGCACCGCTGTCCCAAACCTGCTGCGGCCAGCCGGCCTATAACGCCGGCGACCGGGCCGACGCCCGTGCCATCGCCGCCAATACCATGGCCGCCTTCGAACCCTATGACTACGTCGTCGCGCCCTCTGGCTCCTGCGCCGCGATGATCCGCGTCCATTACCCCCGGCTGTTCATGGACGATGCGGAAAAACTTGAACAGGCCCAAGCCCTTGCAAAAAAAACCTGTGAACTCACGTCATTTCTGAGCGATATCGTCAAAACTAAGGAAATAAAAGCCGAATATAACGGCCAGGCCACATATCACGATTCCTGTTCCGGTTTGCGGGAAATGGCGATCCGGGAACAGCCCCGGGCGCTGTTGCGAAATGTTTCCGGCCTAAGGCTGATCGAGGCGGAAGAAAGCGAGGCCTGTTGCGGGTTCGGCGGCCTGTTTTCGGTGAAATATCCGGATATTTCGGCTTCCATGACCGACGACAAGGTCGATAACCTGCTGGCCACCGGCGCCGGCCTGGTGCTTGGCGGCGATCTGGGCTGCCTGATCAATATAGCCGGACGGCTCAAGCGGCGGGGTTCGAACATGGAAGTGCGCCACGTCGCCGAGGTGCTGGCCGGGATGACCGGCGAGGCCCCGGCCATTACGGGCGAGGACAATCGCCGATGCGGGTAACCACGCAATCTTTCAGCGCCAACGCCAAACGGGCTATCGACGACCCCGGCCTGCGGGCCGCGCTGTCGAAGCTGTCCAGGGGCTTTCCCATGAAGCGCCTGGCCGCCATCGACCGGCTGCCGGAATTCGCGGCGCTGTGCGACGACGCCCGGGCCATCAAGGACCACACGCTGGCCAATCTTGATGCGTATCTTGAGCACTACGAAGAAAAGGCCCGCGACAGCGGCGCCCATGTTCACTGGGCCGCGGACGCCGGGCAGGCGCGGGACATAATCCTGCAAATATGCCGTGACGCCGGGGCCCGGACCGTAACCAAGGGCAAATCCATGGTTTGCGAGGAAATCGGCATCAATGAACACCTGGAGGCCAATGGCGTCCAGCCCATTGAAACCGATCTCGGTGAATATATCATCCAGCTGCGGGGTGAATCGCCAAGCCACATCATCGCCCCGGCCATTCACCTGTCCAAGGAACAGGTCGCCGATACCTTCGTCGCCAAACACCCGGAATTTCCCGCCGGGCGCGATTTAAGCGAGCCCCGCGCCCTGCTTCAAGAGGCCCGGACCGTCCTGCGCCGCAAGTTTCTGGCCGCCGATGTGGGCATTACCGGGGCCAACATACTGATCGCCGAAACCGGCAGTTCGGTCATCGTCACCAACGAAGGCAATGGCGATTTGACCCAAATCCTGCCGCGAACCCATATCGTCGTCGCCAGCATCGAAAAGGTGGTGCCGACCCTGGAAGACGCGACCACCATTTTGCGCGTTCTGGCCCGCTCGGCGACCGGCCAGGAAATGTCCGTCTACACCACCTTCAGCACCGGCCCCAAACGCCCCGACGATCCCGACGGCCCGGACAATTACCACGTGGTGATTGTCGATAACGGGCGCAGCCTCATGCTGGGCGGCGAATTCAACGATATGCTGCGGTGCATTAAATGCAGTGCCTGCCTTAACCATTGCCCGGTTTACAAGACAATCGGCGGCCACGCTTACGGCTGGTGTTATTCCGGCCCGATGGGGGCGGTGCTGGTGCCGGGGATTCTGGGCCTGGCGAAGGCCCGCGACCTGCCGCAGGCCTCGACCCTGTGCGGCCGCTGCGAGGATGTCTGCCCGATGCGCATCCCCCTGCCCCGGATGCTCAGGTCATGGCGCAACCGGGCTTTCGAGACCGGCCTGGCTACCCCGGCAAGCCGCGCCGGGCTGGCCGTGTGGGCGTTTCTGGCCCGCCGGCCCGGCCTTTACCGCCCGGTCATGGGTTTGGCCGTGGCCGTTCTGGGGGCGCTGGGGCGGCTCGGTATTTTGGCCCTGCCTGCCCCTTCTGGTAAAACCTTCATCGGGCAATGGAAAAAGGGCCGCAGATGACCCCCACCGGCCGCAGTCAAATTTTCGCCAATATCCGTAAATCGCTCGATAACGGCGGTATTTCCGATGCCGACAGGCGGGCGCCGGTCGACCGGCGGATCGCCGCCCGCGCCACCAATACGGTTCCGGCGCGGGCCGGCGGCGGCCCGGAACAATTGCTGGCGCTTTTCATTACGGAAGCCAAACGTGTCGATGCGACGACGGCCCGCCTGGGCGGCCCGGAAGACCTGCCCGGCGCGGTGCAGGCATACCTTTCGGACAACGCCCTGCCGCCCCGCCTGCGGGCCGCCCCGCAGCCCTTGCTGGAAAACGTTCCTTGGTCGAAACAACCGGGGCTGACGGTGACTTTTGGGCCAACGGCGGGCGATGATCAGGCGGCCCTGTCGGTGGCCTTCGCGGGCATTGCCGAAACCGCCACCCTGGCCCTTCATTCCGGACCCGAAAGTCCAACGACGCTGAATTTTTTGCCCGACCACCATCTGGTAGTCCTGCCCGTTTCAAGGCTTGTCGCGACCTACGAAGCGGCCTGGGCGGCGCTGCGGAACACTGGCAACGGGGCCATGCCGCGCACCGTCAACTGGATTACCGGCCCCTCGCGTTCCGCCGATATCGAACAGACCCTGCTCATGGGGGCGCACGGCCCCCGGTCCCTGCATATATTGATTCTCGATCATGAAAAAAACACCTGACAGCGGCACGACCCTGTGGGGACGCGTGGCGGCGGGGGTCGAGCCGCTGTCAGGTCGCCACAAGAACCTGAACAGGCGCCACGACGGACCGCCTCCGACCGACCGCAAACGCCACCAGGCCACCGCCAATACGGATTTACCCGGTGATTTGCCGGCCCCGGCGCCCCGGCGCCCGGCCCTGCCCGAACTCGATCACCGGTCCAGCCCCGGCCTCGATAAAAGCACGGCGGCCCGGCTGAAAAAGGGTCGCCGTCCCATAGAGGCCCGCCTCGACCTGCATGGTATGATTCAGGCGGAGGCCCGCCCGGCGCTGGATTCCTTCGTGGAACACGCCTACCGGGCGGGCAAACGCAATGTCCTGGTGATTACCGGCAAGGGCGCGAAGCCGGACGGATCGGTCGGAATCCTCCGTCAGGCCGTGCCCAGATGGCTGAATTTACCGCCGAACCGGGCGCGCATCCTGGCTTTTTCATACGCCACCCCAAAAGACGGCGGCGAAGGCGCGCTGTATGTATTGTTAAAGAGGAAGCGATGACGCCATTCGGGGCCAGGGTCAGGGAGCTGCGGGCGGCGCGGGGCATTTTGCTCAAGAAAATGGCCGACGATCTGGGCGTTTCCAGCGCCTACCTGTCGGCCCTCGAACACGGCCACCGGGGCCTTCCGGGGCCGGGCCTGGTATTGCAGATATGTGGTTATTTCGACCTGATCTGGGATCAGGCGGAAGAACTAAAACGCCTGGGCCGGGCCTCTCACCCTCGCGTTACCGTCGATACGGCGGGCCTTAGCCCGGTCGCGACGGAACTGGCCAACACCCTGGCCGAGCAGATCGGCGACCTTGACGACGATACCATTCGCTGGATTCTCGACGAAATCAAAAGCCCCGCCCCGGCTACCGGGAAGGGCTGAATATTGCCCGCAGGGATTCCCAGAAACCGCCCTTTTTTGGCCGTTCTGGCGTTTCCGCCGCCGCCTGCCGGCCCGTTCCCGGCAGGTCGCGGGGCGGCATTTTACGGAGGGCGCTGGTCATGAAATCGCGCCAGGCGACCGCCGGCAGGCCGCCGCCGGTGACCCTTTTCATGGGCGTCATATCGTCGTTGCCGATCCATACGCCGGCCACCAGATCGGCGCTGTAACCGATAAACCAGGCGTCCCGGAAATTCTGGCTGGTCCCGGTTTTGCCCGCCGCCGGGCGCTGCAGCCGGGCTTTTTTGCCGGTCCCGGAATTTATTACCTGGGCCAGCATGGCGTTCATGGCCGCCGCCGCCCCGGCCCCGATCACCCGCCCCGGCCCCGATCCCTGGCGGCGATACAGTACGGTACCCCCGGCATCGCTTATTTTCTCGATCCCGTAGGGCCAGACGCCGTAGCCGCCGCTGGCGAATACGCCATAGGCGGCGGTCAATTCCAGCAAACTGACGCCGCTGGCCCCCAGCGCCAGACTGGGCGCCGCTTGCAAATCCGCCGTCAGGCCCAGCCGGCGGGCGGTCTCGACGACCTTTCCGTAACCGACCCTGCGGGCGATCCGGACGGCGACCGTGTTGATCGATTTGGCCAGCGCCCGCCGCATGGTTACCGGGCCGGCGTAATCGCGGGAAAAATTGCGCGGGCTCCAGCCGTCGATAGTCAGCGGCTTGTCCTCGATCACGGTTTCGGGGGTCATGCCGGATTCCAGCCCGGCCAGGAAGACAATCGGCTTGAACGCCGAGCCCGGCTGCCGCCGGGCCTGGGTGGCGCGGTTATACTGGCTGACGCCGTAATCGCCGCCGCCGACCATCGCCCGGACGGCGCCGTCCGGGGTCATGGCGACCAGCGCCGCCTGCCCGGCGGCGACCGCCCGGCCTTTTTTCAGGGCGCTTGCGATGGCCGTCCGGGCATCGGCCTGAAGGCGGCGGTCGAGGGTCGTCGAGACCACCAGATCACGGTCGCCGGGCGATACATACGACGCCACCCGGGCCAGCACCCAGTCGGAAAAATAGCGCGAGCGGGACGACGGAGTAGACGGCCTGATCTTGCCCCGGCGCTTTTTCGCCGCGGCGGCTTCGGCCTCGCTCAGGTAGCCGGCGGCGACCATGTTGGCCAGCACCTGTTCGGTGCGCCGCCTGGAACGGTCCGGATAACGGACCGGATTATAACGGCTCGGCGCTTTCAGCAGGCCGGCCAGCAGGGCCGATTGCCAGATATCCAGACGCCGCGCCGATTTCCCGAAATAGCGCTGCGCCGCGGCCTCGACGCCATAGGCGCCGGAACCCAGATAGACCCGGTTAAGATAGATCGTGAATATCTGGTCCTTGGAAAATTTCCGTTCCAGCCACAGCGCCAGCAGCAGTTCCTGAATTTTGCGCCGGAAAGTCCGCTGCGGCGTAAGAAAAACATTCTTCGCCACCTGCTGGGTAATCGTCGAGCCGCCCTGAACGACGCGCCCGGCCTTGATATTGGACACCGCGGCCCGGACCAGGCCGATCACATCCAGGCCGAAATGACTGTAAAAGCGCCGGTCTTCGGTCGCCATCACGGCCTGTGGCAGGGTCGGCGGCAGTTCTTTAACGCCGACCGGCGGCCCGTGAATTTCGCCGACGCTAAGCATGCGCGTGCCGTCGGCGGCGAGAATGGTGATGGTCGGTCGCCGGGTCGCCGCCAGGGCCCGGTCCACATCGGGCAGGTCGTAGGCGAACCAGGCCAGCACCCCGATACCGCCGACCACCGCCCAAACCATGGCGGCGGCCAGATAGACCAGCGGTCGCGGCGGCTTGCGTGATTTCGTCGCCACCTTCAGGTGTCCAGATTGGCGACCTTGAGGGCGTTGGTCTGGATAAAGTCGCGCCGGGGTTCGACGACATCGCCCATCAGGGTCGAAAATACTTCTTCGGCGTCTTCGATGTGGTTGACCCTGACCTGCAGCAGCGAGCGGGCGTTCGGATCCAGCGTCGTTTCCCACAGTTGCTCCGGATTCATTTCGCCCAGCCCTTTGTAGCGCTGGATGCCGATGCCCTTGCGGCCGATCTCCATGATCGTCCGGACCAGCGATACCGGCCCGGCTATGGGGTATTCCTTTTCCCTGGCGACCAGGGTTCCGTGACGAGCATACAGTTTCTGCAAATGGCCGGCTTTTTCATCCAGTTTTCGCGCCTCGCTGCTGTGAATCAGCGCGCCGTCGATCCGGTGTTTTTCGGTAACGCCGCGCAGGGTGCGTTCGAACTTGAGGCCGCCGTCATCAAGCGCCGCCCCCTGCCAGCCCCGCTCGGTTTCGGGGGCCAGCGCGTCCAGGCGTTTGGCGATATAATCGGCGACCTGGGCGGCGTGATCTTCATCGGACAGGATCTGCGGGTTCAGCGCCCCCAGTATCGCCGCCTGTTCAATAATGTCTTCCGGAACGCGGCGGGCCAGGCTTTCGATCAGGTCCTTGGCTTCCCGGGCGCTGACCACTCGCCGGTGCAGGTCGGCCCCGGCGATTTGGTCGCCGTTGTGGCCGGTAAATACCGCGCCTTCGTCTATGGCCGCCGAAAACAGGTGATTTTCAAGGGCCGGGTCGTCCTTCAGATAAACTTCCGAATTGCCCCGCTTGGCCCGGTATAGCGGCGGCTGGGCGATATACAGGTAGCCCCGTTCGATCAGTTCCGGCATCTGCCGGTAAAAAAAGGTCAAAAGCAGGGTGCGGATATGGCTGCCATCGACATCGGCGTCGGTCATGATGATAATTTTGTGGTAGCGGCATTTGTCGGCGTTGAAGTCTTCCCGGCCGATACTGGTCCCCAGCGCCGCAATCAGGGTGCCGATTTCCGCCGAACCCAGCATCTTGTCGAAACGCGCCCGTTCGACATTCAAAATCTTGCCGCGCAACGGCAGGATCGCCTGATTTTTACGATGGCGGCCCTGCTTGGCGGAACCGCCGGCGGAATCTCCCTCGACCAGGAACAGTTCGGAAAGCGCCGGGTCGCGCTCCTGACAGTCGGCCAGTTTGCCGGGCAGCGAGGCGATATCCAGCGCCCCCTTGCGCCGGGTCAGGTCCCGCGCCTTGCGGGCCGCCTCGCGGGCGGCGGCGGCCTCGATGATCTTGCCGATCACCTGTTTGGCCTCGGCTGGGTGTTCCTCGAACCATTGTTCAAGATGTTCCGAGACGACATTTTCGACGATCGGCCGTACTTCCGATGACACCAGCTTGTCTTTGGTCTGCGACGAAAATTTGGGATCGGGCGCCTTGATCGACAGCACGCAGCTCAGGCCTTCGCGGGAATCGTCGCCGGTGATCGAGACCTTTTCTTTTTTCGTCAGGCCGCTGGAGTTGGCGTAGGAATTGATGGTCCGGGTCAGGGCGCCGCGAAAACCGGCCAGATGGGTGCCGCCGTCGCGCTGCGGAATATTGTTGGTAAAGCACAACATGGTTTCGTGATAGCTGTCATTCCACTGCATGGCGACCTCGACCACCACGCCGCCTTTTTCGCCAATCACCGAAATCGGCTCTGACAGCACCGGGTTTTTCGACCGGTCCAGATATTTGACAAAGGCGATCAGCCCACCTTCGTAGTGCAGATCGACGACCTTTTCCTCGACGTGGCGGCGGTCGGTAAGGCGCAGGGCGACCCCGGAATTAAGAAACGCCAGTTCCCGCAAGCGGTGTTCCAGGGTGGCGAAATCATATTCAACCATGGTGAAGGTTTGCGGCGAGGCCAGGAAGGTCAGTTCGGTCCCGGTCTTCGGCCCCGGCCTGTTTTCGGCGACCGGCGCGTCGCCGGTAACGACCAGTGGTGCCGCCGTTTCGCCGTTTTCGAAGCGGACCAGGTGTTCCTTGCCTTCACGCCATATTTTCAGTTCCAGCCAGGTCGAAAGGGCGTTGACCACCGACACCCCGACCCCGTGCAGGCCGCCCGACACCTTGTAGGAATTCTGATCGAACTTACCCCCCGCGTGCAGCTGGGTCATAATCACTTCCGCCGCCGAAACGCCTTCTTCGGCGTGAATATCGACCGGAATGCCGCGCCCGTTATCGGCCACCGTGATCGAGCCGTCGCCGTTAAGCATGACATCGACCCGGTCGCAATAGCCGGCCAGGGCCTCGTCGATGGCGTTATCGACGGCCTCGTAGACCATGTGATGCAGGCCCGAACCGTCGTCGGTATCGCCGATGTACATGCCCGGTCGCTTGCGGACCGCGTCGAGACCTTTCAGGACTTTGATCGATTCTGAATCGTAGACGGCGTTTCCTCTATCGTCGGTCATTAATTTTCTCTTTAAATTTGATAAGGCGTGACGGTGGCGTTTTCGACGGCCAAAAACTGGGCGGCCTGACCCAGGGGCTCGAACAGGGCCAAATCGGTGCCGGTCATCCAGGCCTGCACGCCCAGATCGATAATTTCCTGGAACAGAGCCCGGCGGCGGCGGCGGTCCAGATGGGCCGCCACTTCGTCGAGCAGCAACAGCGGCAACGAGCCCCGTTCCGCCGCTTGCAGGCGGGCGTTGGCCAGCACCAGGGCAATCAGCAGGGCCTTTTGTTCGCCGGTCGAACAAAGCGCCGCCGCCTGCCCGGCACCCAGATGATGGACCACCAGGTCGCTGCGGTGCGGGCCGGTTCCGGTGTGGCCGCTTGCGCCGTCGCCGTGGCGGCAATTGGCCAGGGCGCGGCGAAACCGGTCTTCGGCCTGCAGGGCCGGCCCTTCGCCAAGCCACTCTTCGATATCGCCGCTGACCGCGATGGCGGCGCCGGGAAAGGCGCCGTCTCCGGTGGTGATTTCGGCTAGCCGCGAGGCCAGATGGAGGCGGGCGGCGGCGACCGCGACGCCCGTCGTGGCCATGGTGTCTTCCAGCGCGCCGAGCCATTCCGGATCGGCCGCCCGGCCGCCGCCCGGCTGGCCGTGGCGCAACAGGCGGGAACGTTCGCGAAGCGCATGTTCATAGGCCGATACCCGCCCGGCATGGGCGGCGTCGAAGCCGAAAACCAGGCGGTCGAGAAAGCGTCGCCGGGCCGATGGCCCCTCGATAAACAGCCGGTCCATTTGCGGCGTCAGCCACTGGGCGCTCAGATGGTTGGCCAGGGCGCCCTGCGAGCGCACCGGCTGGCCGTCGATATGGACCAGCCGTTTTTCGCGGCGACCGCCGCCGTGATCGCCGCGCCCGGTGCCGATACTGAGCGGCCCGGCCGGCGTTTCCAGGTCGGCCGCGACGGCCCAGGTGCGACCGTCGGCGTCGATCTCGCCGGGCGTCGAACGGGCCACTTCGCCCAGCCGCGCCCCCCGCAGGCCGCGTCCGGGGACCAGAAAAGACACCGCCTCAAGGATATTGGTCTTGCCCGCCCCGTTGGCCCCGGTCAGCACGACCGGCCTGGCGTCGGTCCGCAGACGGAGCGACGGGTAACAGCGGAAATCCTTCAGGGTCAGGCGGGCAAGCGATACCCGACCGGCACCGACCGGCGAAGCGTCGGCGCCATCGGTCTTCAATCTGGCCAATCCTGGTGATCGGGTCAGGGCGGTTTTCCTTCGAGAATGCGGATTACACCCGCATGGGCATCAACACGTACAGCGCACTGGCGTCATCGGTTTCGCTAAGAATGGTCGGCGACGCCGCATCGGCCAGGGTCAGGCGGGCGTTGTCGCCTTCGATCTGGCCGGTAATGTCGAGCAGATAGCGGGAATTGAAGCCAATTTCCATGGCCTCGCCGGTATAGTCGACTTCGATTTCCTCCGTGGCGCTGCCCTGATCAGGGCTCGACGCCGACAATACCAGCACGCCGGGGCCAATGGCCAGCTTGACGGCGCGGGATTTCTCGCTGGATATGGCCGATACCCGGTCCACCGCCTCGGCGAACGGCTTGCAGCGGACTATCAGTTCCTTGTCGTTGCCCGACGGGATGACCCGTTGGTAATCGGGGAAGGTGCCGTCGATCAGCTTCGAAGTCAGGGTGACGGAATCAAACGTGAAGCGGATTTTGGTTTCCGACAGCTCGACGGCGACATCATCGACCGTTTCCTCGATCAGCCGGTGCAGTTCGCCGACGGTCTTGCGCGGCACGATAATTCCGGGCATGCCCTCGGCGCCGCCCGGCAGTGGGCCTTCGGCGCTGGCCAGCCGGTGGCCGTCGGTGGCCACCGCGCGCAGCACGGCGGCGCCGTTGCGTTCCGCCGCATGCAGATAAATTCCGTTCAGGTAGTAACGGGTTTCCTCGGTCGAAATGGCGAAACGGGTGCGGTCGATCAGGCCGCGAAGTTCCGTCGCGGGCAACGAAAAACGGTGTGGCAGGTCGCCGCCCGACATCACCGGAAATTCATCGGTCGGCAGGCAGGTCAGGGTGAACCGGGAGCGCCCGGAGCGGATCACCAGCCGGCCGTCGTCGCCGCTGTCGAATTCGATTTCCGAGCCATCGGGCAACTTGCGGACGATTTCGTAAAGCGTCAGGGCCGGGGCGGTGGTGGCGCCCGGCGTTTCGACGCCGGCAGCGACCTGGTCGATTATGTCCAGGTCCATGTCGGTAGCGTTCAGGCCCAGCTGCCCGTCGCCCGCCTCGATCCTGACGTTGGATAAAATCGGAATGGTGTTGCGCCGCTCGACCACGCTCTGGACACGGCCCAGGGCCTTCAGCAATGCGGCCCGTTCAATGGTAAATTTCATATTGCTTCTAGGACTTACAGGTGTTGTTATTTTACGGTCGGCCGGTCGCCAGGACCAGGCCTTCCACGGTCTCCCCACGAGAGACTGTCATTATACCAAAAAGCCCTGAAAGCAGAAGCCTTTTCGACGTCTCGGGCGGCCCCCGGAATCAGCCCTCGAGCATCCGGCGGAGCAGCTCGACATCTTCGGCGAAAGAAGAATCGCATTCCCGCAGTTCTTCGACCTTTTTCACCGCGTGCATCACCGTGGTGTGGTCGCGACCGCCGAATTTGCGGCCTATTTCGGGCAGCGACCGCGAGGTCAGCTGCTTGGCCAGGTACATGGCGACCTGGCGCGGCCGGGCCACCGAACGGGCCCGCCGGGCCGAATGCATATCGGATATGCGGATGTTGAAATGGGACGCCACCTGTTTCTGGATTTCCTCGATAGTCACCCGGCGGTCATTGGCGCGGAGCAGGTCGTGCAGCACTTCCTGGGTGTTTTCCAGGGTGATTTCACGACCGACAAGCTGCGAGTGGGCGACCACGCGGTTCAGCGCGCCTTCCAGTTCGCGCACGTTGGCGGTAATCTTGTGGGCCAGGAATTCCAGCATCTTCTGCGGCACCTGAACCTTCATCAGGTCCGCCTTGGATTCCAGAATCCCCAGGCGAAGTTCGTAGGTGGTGGCGTGGATATCGGCGACCAGGCCGCAATTCAGCCGCGATTGCAGGCGTTCCTCCATGCCTTCCAGATCGGACGGCGACTTGTCGGCGGACAGGATAATCTGCCGGCCCTGATCGACCAGCGCGTTAAAGGTATGGAAAAATTCTTCCTGGGTGGCGCCCTTGCCGCCGATAAACTGCACGTCGTCGATCATCAGGACATCGACATTGCGGAACATGTCCTTGAAGTCGACCGTGTTTTGTTCCCGCAGGGCCCGGATAAACCGGTACATGAATTTTTCCGCCGACAGATAAATCACCGTGCGCGACGGGTCCTGTTCCCGGATATGCCAGGCGGTGGCGTGCATCAGGTGGGTCTTGCCAAGCCCGACGCCGCCATACAGGAACAGCGGATTAAACGGCGCCGTGGCCGCCTCGGCGACTCTTCTGGCGGCGGCGTAGGCGAATTCGTTGGGCTTGCCGACGACGTAATTCTCGAAGGTAAAGCGGGCGTCCAGCGGCGCGCTGATGTCGTCGCCGCCGCCGGTTCGGCGCACCCCCCCCGCCTTGAGCCGGGCGCCGGACGCTTCCAGCGCCCCGGAGGCCCGCGACGATGCGGCGGTGGTGGCGCTTTCGGTCGCCGCCGCCAGCCTGCCGCCGGGGCGCTCGCCCGGCTTGTGCCGGGGGGCGGGCTTGAAACAATGATCGGACTGGACAAATATATCGACGCTGGCGACCGCCGGATCGACACCGTTCCACAGGGATTGCAGACGGTCGGCGTAGTGGGCGACCACCCAGTCGCGCATGAAGCGGGTCGGCACGGCGATGCGGGCGGCGCCATCGACGACTTCGCGCACCGCCATCGGTTTCACCCAGCTTTGATAGGCGGCTTCGCCGATTTCGCCGCGCAGGTTTTCACACACCTGATTCCAGCAATAAGCGACCGGGTCGTCTGATTTATCGCTCGTCATATATTTTAATAACCCCTAATTGGGTGTTTGATGCGGCGAGGGTCGGCGGATCCGTTTGGCTGGCCCGGCGACCGGAAAGACCCGCTACGTACGGAGCAACCATTCGTTGGTGCGCGCCCGCCATCTAGCGACTTTAACAATTATTAGTTGGATGATCTTAGCCGATACTTCACATGCACACAACTGGCAAATTTGCCTACAAATATTTATAAAATTTTATTTAAATTGTCGTTATAAATACTTGACCTTTATTATGCAGCGTTTCCCCGCATCACCCTGTCCCATTAAGGATAAATTACAAAGACATGATGGCACTTGCAACGTGTTCGTATAGGGAACATTGAAAATAATTTTCTTGACAACAAGGCCGCCTTCGAGTCCCCCGGAAGAGGCCCTTGAAAAACCTAGCAGATGCAAAAAAGGCCGCCCTCCCTGGCCGGGGGGCGACCGTTTTCAATCAGGCTTTTCGCCGTCTTGCGATCAGGCGGCCAGCACCTTGATCCGGGCCGACAGGCGCGATAATTTCCGGGCCGCCATTTTCCGATGGAAGATACCCTTGGCGACGCCGCGCATCAGTTCCGGCTGGGCGGCCCTGAAGGCGGCCTCGGCGATGCCCTTGTCGCCGTCGGCGATGGCCTCTTCGACCTTGCGGATATAGGTCCGGATGCGGGTTCTGCGGTCACCGTTCACCTTGGTCCGGCGCGCGGTCTGGCGAAAGCGTTTCTTTGCGGATGCGTGGTTTGCCATGGTCTCTCTTGTGTTTCGTGCTCGGGCTGGATTTAGTGTAAGCGAACGCGGGTTTATATAGCCCGCGCCCGGCCCCGTCAAGTCCGTTGACGGGGCCGGGCTATTCGCCCGTGAACGATGGCCGCCGCTTATCGATGAAGGCCGCCATGCCTTCTTTCTGATCTTTGGTGGCGAAGGTGGCGTAAAACATCCGGCGTTCGAACCGGATGCCTTCGGCCAGCGTCGTTTCCAGCGCCCGGTTGACCGCCTCCTTGGCCATCATCACCACCGGACGGGACAGCTCGGCGATGGCTCCGGCGGTCTTGAGCGCCTCCTCGATCAACTGGTCGGCCGGGACAATACGGCTGACCAGTCCCGACCTTTCGGCCTCTTCGGCATCCATCATGCGCCCGGTCAGGCACATTTCCATGGCCTTCGACTTGCCGACGGTGCGGGTCAACCGCTGCGAGCCGCCGGCCCCGGGAATGGTGCCGATGGTGATTTCCGGCTGGCCGAACCTGGCGGTATCGGCGGCCAGGATGAAGTCGCACATCATCGCCAGTTCGCAGCCGCCGCCCAGGGCGTAGCCGGCGACGGCGGCGATCACCGGCTTGCGGCACCGCGTCACCCGTTCCCAGCCGGCCCCGATAAAGTTTTCATTATAGACATCGGCGAAGGACTTATCCTTCATCTCCTTGATGTCGGCGCCGGCGGCGAAGGCCTTCGCCGAGCCGGTGATAACCATGGCGCCGATTTCGCCATCGGCCTCGAAGTCGTCCAGGGCCTGGGCCAATTCACCAATCAGCGCCCCGTTCAAGGCGTTCAGCGCGTCCGGCCGATTGAGCGTTATCAGGCCGGCCCGGCCCTTTTTCTCGGCGATGATATTGTGGTAAGCCATCGGATATTCCTTATCTATTTTTCGGCGGGACGAAGGGTAAAGCGGGCGATCAGCGGGGCGTTTGAACGGGGCGGGAATTCCAGTTTTAAAATTTCATCTTCGCGGACAAACAGGCCCGGCCCGGTCTCTACCCAGCCCAGCTGGGGCAGGGTCGCGGCATAGAAATCCAGCACCGCCTGGCGGCTGGTGGTTCCCTGTACGGCATTTTCGACGATGCGCCCGCCCGGGCTGTCGAAGGCCATCAGCTCGCCGGCCAGTTCGGACATTCCCGGCATCAGCGGCAGGTCATCGAAGCCGCCGACAAACTCACTACCGGCGCGTCCGGGCGAGGCCATCAGCAGCAAGATGACGGTAATGGCGAAACTTTTCATGGTCACGGAATTCTATGCCATCAGCGCTGGGTTCTGGAACAGTAAAATGTCGAACGCCCGGCCTGGGTTATTCTGGCTATGCCGCCGGTCCGGTCCGGATCGCAGTCGCAGCCGGGGCAGGGCTGACCCCGGCGACCGTAAACGGCGAAGCTTAGCTGAAAATATCCGGGCTCGCCGGAAGGCCTGCGATGGTCGCTGATTGATGACCCGCCGGCCTTTATGGCTTCCCGCAAGACGTTGCGGATCGCCGGGACCAGCCGCGCGGCCCGCGCTCCGGCCACCGAGGCGGCCTTGCGTTTCGGCGATATCCCGGCCCGGAACAACGCCTCGCAGACATAGATATTACCCAGCCCGGCGACCACCGACTGATCCAGCAGGGCCGTCTTGATCGGCGACTGGCGGTTTTTCAGGGCCGCCGACAGTACCGCCGCGTCGAACCCGTCATCCAGCGGTTCCGGCCCCAGGTTTTTAAGCATCGGGTAATCGCCCAGTTTCCCGGCGTCGATCAGGTCCATCATGCCGAACCGCCGGGGATCGTTATAGCGAATTTCGGCGCCGTCATCGGTACACAGGATAATGTGTTCGTGTTTTTCCGGGGCCGGCGCCGCACCCCGGTAGATCCGGTAACTGCCGGACATGCCCAGGTGGCTAAGCAGCACCGTGCCGTCGTCCAGTTCGATCAGCAGAAACTTGGCCCGGCGGCGGACCGCCACGACCAGCCGCCCGGTCAATCGCTGGCCGAAATCATCGGGCAGTGGAAAACGCAGGTCGGGGCGGCGGGCGACGGCGCGGCTGATGCGGCGGCCGACAAGAACCGGGGCCAGGGCGCGGCGGACAGTTTCGACTTCGGGCAGTTCGGGCATGAAGCTAATCTAGCGCCTTCGGCGGGCTTGGGCTATGGTGCGCCCATGAACAGCGAAAAAAAATCCGAAACCACTCACTTCGGTTACGCCGCGGTCAATGCCGACGACAAGGCGGGCATGGTCCGGGATGTATTTAACAGCGTCGCCCCCCGCTATGACCTGATGAACGACCTGATGAGCCTGGGCGTCCACCGGCTGTGGAAGGGGGCGATGATCGACGCCCTGAACCCGCGCCGCCGGATGGCGCTGCTTGACGTCGGCGGCGGCACCGGCGACATCGCCTTTCGCTTTCTGGAACGGGGCGGCGGTCGGGTCACGGTCTGCGACATTAACGATGAAATGCTGGCGGTCGGGCGCGACCGGGCCATCGACCGGGGTATTCTGCACGATATTTCCTGGATCAGCGGCGACGCCGAACGGCTGCCCGTGCCCGATGCCGCCTTCGACGCCTTCACCATCGCCTTCTGCATCCGCAACGTCACCCATATCGACCGCGCCCTGGCCGAGGCCCGGCGGGTCCTGAAACCCGGCGGACACTTTTTGTGTCTGGAATTCAGCCATGTCGAAGCGCCCCTGCTGGGGCGGGCTTACAACGCCTATTCCTTCGCCGTGCTGCCCCGGCTGGGGCAACTGGTCGCCGGCGACGCGGAATCATACCGGTATCTGGCCGAAAGCATTCGCCGTTTTCCCAACCGGCAAAATTTCGCCGGGATGATTACCGCCGCCGGGTTTGACCGAGTCGGCTGTCGCCGCCTGTCGGGCGGAATCGCCGCCCTGCATTCCGCCTGGCGGATTTAACCGCCATGAAGCGGACCCTGAAAAACATTGGCCGCCTGCTGGCGATCGCCCGCATTCTGGCCCGCCACAACGCCCTGTTTCTGCTCGAACGCCTGGAAGTGGCGGCCCCGGTGGCGCTGCTGGCGCGGATCTTTTCACGCCAGGCGGCGGGCCGACCGGGCCAGCGGCTGGCGGCGGCGCTGCAGGAAGCCGGGCCCAGCTTCATCAAGCTGGGTCAGGCGCTATCGACCCGGTCGGACCTGCTAGGCGAACAGTTTTCCGCCGACCTGTCGGAATTGCAGGACCGCCTGCCGCCGTTTCCCGGGGCCCAGGCCCGGGCCATCGTCGAGGCCGAATTCGGCCGGCCCCTGACCGAACTGTTCAGCCATTTCGACGAACAGCCGGTCGCTGCCGCCTCTATCGCCCAGGTCCATTTCGCGACCACTCCGGATGGCCGCGAGGTCGCCGTCAAGGTCCTGCGACCGGGGATCGAGGCCGCCTTCCAGCGCGACATCGACCTGTTCCTGTGGGTCGCCGAACTGATCGAGGCGGCCCGGCCCGAATACCGCCGGCTGCGGCCGGTGCCGTCGATCCGCACCCTGGCCGACACCGTCAGGCTGGAAATGGACCTGCGCTTCGAGGCCGCCGCCGCCGCCGAACTGGCGGAAAACTTCCAGGACGACCCGGATTTTACCGTGCCCGCCGTCGACTGGCCGCTGACCGGTCGCCGGGTGCTGACCACGGAACGGGTTCACGGCGCCCCGATGGACGACCTGGAAGCCATCGAGGCGTTCGGGCTCGACCCGGTCGCGGTGCTCGAAAAAACCTCCTCGGTGTTTTTCTATCAGGTGTTTCGGGATGGTTTTTTCCACGCCGACCTGCATCCGGGCAACATGTTCGTGCGCCCCGACGGCGGCCTGGCGGCGGTCGATTTCGGCATCATGGGCCGGCTCGACCGCGATACCCGCCTGCATCTGGGCGAAATGCTGCTGGCCTTTCTGACCCGGAATTACCGGCGGGTCGCGGAAATTCATTTCGAGGCCGGCTGGATCGGGCCGGAACAATCCGTCGATGCCTTTACCCAGGCCTGCCGGTCGATCGCCGAGCCGATTCTGGACCTGCCGCAGAACGAAATTTCCATCGCCCGTCTGCTCGGCCAGCTTTTTTCGATAACCGAAACCTTCGACATGGAAACCCAGCCGCAGTTGCTGTTGCTGCAAAAAACCATGCTGATCGCCGAGGGTACCGGGCGCAAGCTTAGCCCGGAGGCCAACATGTGGCTGCTGGCCCGGCCGCTGATCGAAAACTGGATGGCCGAAACCCTGGGGCCGGAAGCCAGGGTGCTGGACGCCGCCGCCGATTTCACCCACGCCTTAAGGCGGCTGCCGGCGCTGCTTGAAAACCTGGAAAAAGGCGCCGCCGAACTGGCCCAGGGCCGGATCAGGCTGCACCCCGATACGGTGCGGGCGCTCAGGGGCGAAAAAACCGGGACCATCGGCGCTGTCGCGGTGATCGCATCCGTCGCCCTGCTGGCCGCCCTGGCGGTAATCCTGATTCAATAGCGCCGTCGTTTCCGCCCGCCGGGGCCATCGGCTATTGCGTGTAAACATACCATAATGTATGGTATCTTATCTTATGCCTTGGTTCGGGATCATGATCATGATTTATGCCGCCATCGTCGCCAGTTTCGCAATTTTCCTTATTCATGTATTTGCCGGCGGCGCGGCGATTGTGCGCCCCCTGCTGGCGGCGAAGGATTTGCGGACCGTTCCCAGGCTGACCAATTATTATTGCTGGCATCTGGTGTCCATCGTGCTGTTCGCCATGGGGCTGTGCTGGGTCTGGTTTCTGGTTGATCCGGCGGCGCGGGCGGCGGCGGTCATGGCGACCGGGCTTTCCGTGGCGTTTATGGTTTGGGGCCTGGCGCTGGTTTTGTGGAAACGGCAGAAACACATGCATATGCCCCAGTGGATTTTATTTGCCGTATCCACGGCCGTATCCATCCCCGCGCTTTGGTGATATTGCAACTTCATGATCGCTAAAACCGGCAAACGCATGACCAGGGAAGACTGGCTGGAACGGGGGCTTGCGGCGCTTGCCGATGAAGGCGTCGCCGGCCTGTCCGTGGAACGGCTATGCGTATTGGCGGGCAAGACGCGGGGTTCTTTTTACCACCACTTCAAGGACCATAACGAATTTGTCATGGCCATGCTGGAACACTGGCGGGAAGCCTCTACGGCGCGAATTATCGCCGCCGTCAGCGGCGTTTCGGACCCCCGCCGGCAGCGGCTGGCCCTGGCCCGGCAGACCGTTGGACTGTCGTCGGCAAGTGAAAACGCCATTCGCGGATGGAGCGGCACCGACGAACGGGCCCGCCGGGTGATATTGAAGGTGGATGAACATCGGCTGGAATTCCTGCGACAGGGTATTGTGACCCTGGCGGCGGCGGCGGGGATCAGGCTTTCGCCATCCAGGGCGCGGGATCTGGCCCTGCTGGATTACAGCCTGTTCATCGGCGTCCATGCGATTAAACCGGAAGCGTCACCGAAATATTATCTGAAACTGAACAAGCTGTCTGAAAGTATGCTGATGGCCTGGATGGAAAAAAACTGACCGGAACCGGAAACTCCGTTTGAAACGGTAAAAATATGCCGCTGT